>Ga0256843_1002253_pt1 | contig 14272 bp, 18 predicted proteins | sample AlvinellametaG_FD_191572 | JGI IMG/M metagenome (GOLD analysis project Ga0256843, IMG submission 191572) | Pompeii worm associated microbial communities from hydrothermal vent at the East Pacific Rise, Pacific Ocean - Alvinella | ecosystem: Host-associated > Annelida > Integument > Unclassified ... | reverse complement strand
CTCCTCTTTGACGAAGTTATCCAAAAAGAGTGCCGCTGTGATTGCCCCACCATATCTTGAACTGCTGATGTTGGAGATATCTGCGATATTGCTTTTTAAAAGCTTCTTGAGATAACGGTTAAACGGTAACGAACCTGTCAGTTCACCACTTTTGTTGGCAGAGATCATGATAGAGTGTTTGAGTGCACTGCTGTGTCCCATGACACCTGTTGTATACTCACCGACAGCTACGACACAGGCACCGGTAAGTGTAGCAAGGTCTACAAGGTAGTCCGGCTTTTGTTCTGTTGCATAGCAGAGACAGTCTGCAAGAACGAGTCTTCCTTCTGCATCAGTATTTCTGACTTCGATCGTTTTACCGTTTTTAGCAACCAGTACATCGTCGGGTTTATAGGCATTTCCCCCGATCATATTTTCACAAGCGCCTATGATCGCATGTACTTCAAACGGAAGCTTGAGTCTTGCTGCTCCCTCTAAGATAGAGATTGCCGCTGCCGCACCACTTTTATCCGCTTTCATGGATACCATATAGTCACTTGGTTTAAGACTCAATCCACCGCTATCGTATGTCAGACCTTTCCCGACAAAGACAAGCTTTTGTTCAGGGTTTTTTGGTTTGTAAGTAAGGTGTATGAGGCGAGGGGAGTGTGTACTAGCACGGCTGACTGCCAAAAATGCTCCCATCTTTTGTTCTTCCAAAAAGTTTTCATCACCGACAAAGCACTCGACATTTTCAAGTTCATCTGCCATTTGTTGTGCATATTCTGCCAAACGTGCCGGAATCATATCATCCGGTGGTGTATTGACAATCTCTTTTGCATGGTTTGTTACTTCAGCGATCACTTCTGCTTCTGCAACCGCTTTTTGTGCCGGTTCGAGATTGAGTGTTTTTTCTGCATACTCTTCCAAAGAGATAATCACCTCTTTTAAAGATAGTTCTTCTTTTTCGCTTTTATAGCGATCGAAACGATACGTACCAAGCAGTGCCCCTTCGACAATCGCTTTGGTATTGGTTACCGGACAATCTTTTACATACGAGCCTATTTTAACACTTTGGTATTTTGCCTTTTGGATCACTTTTAGTGCGTTGGAAACGGCTAGACGTATTTCGTCACGCTCCAGTGAATCGACACCGGTATAGACACGGTGCTGATGTGGTAAAAATGCAACCTCATCCAGTTTTCCTTTAAAGTCCAGTGTTTCCAGATCCGTTTTGTCTTTGACCCATTTGTGTTCAAGATTGCCATCGATGACAATGACTATTTCACAGTCGGCATTGATGGTCTCCAGTTTATTTTCATTTACGGTAAATTTCATATTTTTTTCCCTCTCTCCTCAAGATTTTTTTCGATTTGTTTGCTAACTTTGTACATTCCAAATAAAAATGCACCTGCAACCGGTAGTGCAAAGTACCAGTGCGCTTTGGCGTATTTCAGAACAGATAAAATCTCTTCACCGAAATAGTACGCCGGCAATATTGTGATAGCTGCCCAAGCCCAGGCGCTAAGTAGGTTGATAAAGGCAAATTTTTTAGCATCGTAACGTGTCAAACCTATGGACATAGGAATAACCGTTCGAAGACCGTACATATAGCGTTGCATAAAGATGATCGGCCAGCCGTATTTTTTCAGTAACAGATGGGCTACGGCAAATTTACGTCTGTGTTTGCGCATCTTTTTGTGAATATAGCGCTTGGAATAACGCCCGATGTAAAAGTAGATCTGATCTCCGGTAAAACCTCCCAGCCCTGCAACAAAAATTGCAGTCGAGACATTCATATGTCCGGTGTGGGAGAGGATTCCCGCCATGATGAGTCCCAGTTCACCCTCTAAAATACTCCAGATAAAAAGGACGATATAGCCATGCTCCTGCAGGAGCTGTATGAGTGTTTGTTCCAAAGTTTACTCGACCTCAATCAAAATGCAGAAGATCTTTTGCCTGGATCATATCTTTATCGCCTCTTCCTGAAAGGTTGATAATGATGATTTTCTCTGCAATCTTTTCTTTGGGCATTTTTTTGAGATAGGCTATGGCATGAGAACTTTCAAATGCCGGTATGATTCCCTCTTTTTGGGAAAGCCAGACAAAGGCATCAAGTGCTTCATCATCGGTGATAGACTCATACTTTGCTGCCCCGATCTCTTTAAGGTGTGCGTGTTCAGGTCCGATACCGGGATAGTCCAAACCGGCGGAAATAGAGTGTGCTTCCAAGATCTGCCCGTCTTCATCCTGTAAAAGATAACTCATCTGTCCATGAAGTACTCCGGGACTTCCTTTTGCCAAACTTGCACCATGTTTGCTATCTAGCCCAAGCCCTCCCGCTTCGATACCGATACACGTGGTTTTTTCATCTTCTAAAAAGTGGTTGAAGATCCCCATCGCGTTACTACCGCCGCCGATACATGCGATAACATAGTCGGGAAGTGTCTCTTCTTTTTCTAAAATCTGTTTGCGTGCTTCATAGCCGATGATGGACTGAATGTCTCTTACCATCATAGGGTAGGGGTGTGGTCCTGCAACCGTGCCGATGAGATAGTAAGTATCTCTGGCGTTGGTCACCCAGTGACGGATAGCGTCGTTCATGGCATCTTTTAGTGTTCGGCTTCCACTGGTGACGGCGTGTACCTTAGCGCCGAGCAGTTTCATGCGAAATACATTGAGTTCCTGACGCTGTACATCTTTTTCACCCATGAAGATTTCACACTCCAGTCCGAAAAGCGCAGCTACGGTTGCTGTTGCGACACCGTGTTGTCCCGCACCGGTTTCGGCGATGATCTTCTTTTTGCCAAGACGTTTTGCCAAAACTGCCTGTGCGATACAGTGGTTGATCTTATGTGCACCTGTGTGGTTTAGATCTTCCCTTTTGAGATAGACTTTAGCGCCTGTCTCTTCGGAAAGGTTTGCAGCGTAGTAAAGCGGATTCGGGCGACCGACATACTCTTTGTAGTGATAGTCCACTTCTTCCCAGAAATCTTTATCGAAACGAAGTTTCTGATAACTTTCGTTTAGTTCCAGTAAAACGGGCATCAGCGTTTCAGGAACGTAGCGTCCTCCGAAAATGCCAAAGTGCCCGTTATCATCGGGATCAAAAGGTGACGGTTTTGGGATGTACATTTAGTCTACCTCCAGCACGGAGTAAACGGATGTGATCTTTTTCAAATCAACATCTCCTCTTAAAAAGGTTAGATTGAGGATAAAACAGGCTTCTACACAGTGTGCGCCCGATTTTTCGATGAGGTTTGCCGCCGCTTTTGCTGTGCCGCCCGTTGCGATAAGGTCGTCAATGAGCAGGACGTTAGGTTTTTCTTTATCACATTCAAACGCATCGATGTGAATTTCGATCTCGTCAAATCCATATTCAAGGGCATATTTTTCGCCGATAGTTGTGTAGGGGAGTTTACCCGCTTTTCGGATGGGGACAAATCCTTTTTTGAGTCTGTCTGCCAAAGCCGCACCGAAAATAAACCCTCTGCTGTCTATTCCCGCAACGAAGTCAATATCCATCTCTTCATAACGTGCCTGTAAGTGATCCATCAAAAATCCAAAAGCGGTTGGATCTTTGAGTAGGGTGGTGATATCTTTAAAAACGATTCCAGGCTTTGGAAAGTCAGGTATATCACGAATTTTTCCCAGTAAATATGCTTTATCTTCCGTAGTTAGTGTTTTCATGAGCTTCCTATTTAAACATGAAGTGTTTTGCAGCTAAAAAGCCAAGTAGGGTAATGCCAAAAAGAATATATCCGAACATCTCTATTTCCATAAGGTACTCCTTTTTTATATGAGCGCTTCGATACGCTCTTCGAGTTCTTTGATTTTCTGTTGTAGTTGGTCGTTTTCCAGTTTCTGTTGTGAACTACGTGCCCTAAGGGTTTTGATATTGTTTTTCGCTTTTTCCAGTTCTTCGGTAAGAATATCGATATTGCCTATGGCACGTTGTAGTTGCAGACGATATTTTCGGATGATCAACTTACTTTCGTCGATGTTGCTTTTTTTGATTTGGTTGATGCTTAACTCTCTTTTATATAACGTTTTGTAGTAGTTGAGCATGATCAACAAGTAGAGTATTACAAAGATAAAGAGCGTGTAGATCAACCAATCTGCGAACATCGTTTTAGATTTCTATCTTTGCTACACGGTTGGCGTGGCGACCACCTTCAAATTCCGTATCGTTCCACGCTTTGATGATGGACTCTGCTACTCCAAGTCCAACAACACGTTCTCCGAAACAGAGTACATTTGCGTCATTGTGTGCTCGTGCCATCTCTGCAGTGTAGGCATCATGACAAAGTGCCGCACGGATACCTTTGTGTTTGTTCGCTGCCAGACTCATGCCGATACCTGTTCCGCAAATCAAAATACCAAAGCTTCCTTCATTAGCCAAAACAGCTTCTGCAAGTTTATGTGCAAAGTCAGGGTAGTCTACACGATCTGTGGAGAAAGGACCAAGATCTTCTATCTCATGTCCGAGTGCTTCTACCATTTTTTTAACATTCTCTTTGATAGTGACTCCCGCATGGTCGGTTGCAATATAATATTTCATAAATATAATTTCCTAAGTTTAATGTAGTCTTTAGATTTGATTATAGCAAATAGTAGATTAATAAGGGTAAACGCGTCGTTTAAGAGAGGGAGATGTTTATCTCCCTGATATTATGCCGTGAAGTGATCGAGTAATTTGTTTTTATCTTCTTTGACAAGATTTGCCTGTAAGGTTTTGGTGATGACACTTTTTGCATTTTCTGAAAGTTCATTCATCAGTGCGGAAAACATCTCTTTTGGAAATGCTAAAAATACTTGTTTTGGTGTCTCGTTTTTGATGATATTTTCAATATCTGCTGCTACATCTTTAAGTGTTCTTCTTTCCATCTCATCTTCGACTTTGTTATCTTCGACATTGACCCCTTTGAAGTTACCGGCTTTGTCGCTGACGATTTCACTGATCTTTTTATGCGGTAATATATAATCCAAATCAGTCAAAAGTTCGAGAGAGTAGGAAATTTTCAAATCGTGACCACCATTTACGATAGCTTCGTGTTTGATTGGTTTGTATACTTTGAGTTCTCCTAAGTCGGCAACGATGATAAGTGTGTTTTCCAGTTTCATGATTTCCTCCTGTCTTATGAAATCTATAATATAATTATAAACTATTTCAACTTGCTTGGAATTTAAAAAATAACATAAGATGACTAAAAAATCTTGAATTGGGTAATATCAAGGATAAACTTACTTGCAGGGGCTTTTTTTTATACTTCATGATATAGTTTCGAGTTTCTCAAACTCGGCAATCTTTCGTTTGGCTACTTTTCTTCCGTATTCTATGATTTTTTGGGCTTCATGAAACTCGTAAAAGCCGCATAAGTTTTTAGGGATTTCCATCAAAATGTCGGGTTGATGTGCTGCAAGTTCATAGCGTGTGATGAGGTTTTGCATCGTTTCGATAGTCTTGGAGACGATGGTAAAATAGTTGAGTTCGTTCTCCTCTTTATCCGTAAAAAAGTTTTTTTGAAGAAACTCCGTCACTTTGGCTTGCATACTCTCCTCTTTGGGAACCATATTTTGCAGAGATTTGTCCGCACTCTTTTCTCCGTTGAGGTTAACAGCGATGAGTAAGTCGTTAGTATCTGCAAGAAGTGGAACGGTTGGAAGAGGGTTGAGGATCCCTCCGTCTACCAGAGGGTGATTGTTTTGTGAAGTGATTGGTGTGAAAACAGTGGGGATGGCGATAGATGCACGTATGGCAGTTAAAAGATCACCCTCTTGAAACCAAACCTCTTTTTGGGTATCGATATCGGTTGCTACAGCGGTAAAGTCGATAGGCAGGTTTTCGATTTTGACATTTTTCCCGACAAGTGTCTCTAAAACATCAAATACCTTGTCACCTTTGATCACACCTGTAGTGGCAAAAGAGAAGTCGATAAGTTTTAAAACGGAGAAGATATCCAGCGTCAAAACCCACTCTTTGTACGCCTGTAGTTTACCGGCAGCATATAAACCACCTATCAGTGCTCCCATGGATGAGCCTGAAATCGACTTTATCTCATAACCGGATTCTTCCAGTACTTCGATGACTCCTATGTGTGCATATCCTCTTGCGCCGCCACTGCCAAGTACCAAAGAGACACTTTTCTTTTTCATAACCGATTTTCCTTGTTTTGCGTATAGAAGGTTTTATGAAGTAGATTTTACTCAAATTTGCGTAAAAGTGTAGCACATGAGGAAAGTGATAAAGGTACAGCGGTAAGCCGGGTTCTGTCGTTGGATGATTATTTATCTAGGCTCTTTTTCACAAAAGAGCTTTAGCGAAGCGATAAAGTATGAGACATTTACCATACGCTTCTTGCTGCAGGTTGGGTTTACCTGGCTGCCCTGATTGCTCAGGGCACCGGTGCGCTCTTACCGCACCCTTTCACCTTTACTACCCCAAAAGGGTAGAAGTCTACTCTCTGTTGCACTTGCCCTTGGGTTACCCCAGCCATCCGTTAGATGGAACCTTGTCTCATTGCAGCCCGGACTTTCCTCTGGCATATACCAGCAATCATCTGCTGTACCTAACTATTATTATAGCAAAAATTGAAAAAAAAGTATAGGAACTTGTCTTGGTGACGATACTATCTATACGTTTCTAAATCATATTTAAGTGTATTTGGAAGGTAAAATATTATTATCTTTACTTTTTAAGTAAAATAGTTCAAAAATCATACATGAAAGGAGTTTTCTATGAAAAAAGTTGTTTTTACACTGTTTAGTTTACTGTTATTGTCGTCTACGACATTTGCGTTTGAGCATATTAAAGATCTTAAAGACTTTGAGAAAAAGACGGCAAAAGGAAATGTGATTGTCGAGTTTTATGCCACGTGGTGCGGTCCTTGTAAAGAAATGAAAAAAAACCTCCAAAAGATCAACCGTAAAAAGGAGAAGGTGAAAATTTACCAAGTCGATATCGAAAAGAGTCAGGATGTGGTAGATATGTACGGAACCCCTCAGGTACCTGCGATACTTTACATGAAAGACGGGGAGATTTTACAAGGTTATGTCGGTTTGAAACATATGTCCGAACTTCGCAGTGATATCAAACGTTATTTTCATACAAAAAATCTCAAAGTGGCTTCTTCCAAGCAATAAAAACACCCCGGCTTATCTAGTGAAAAACTCGAAAATTGACTTTTTTCGGGTTTTTTACACCCAAATTCTTCCAAAAATCTCTCTTAACTTGTTCAGTTTGTAACCAAATAGGAACAATTTGTTTCGAATTTACATACTATTTTTAAAGATTACTGCATTTGGCGTAAAAAAAAGCTATAAAATAGACACTTTTTCAGAGTTTATTTAAGGTTTAAACTTAAAATAAATTTAAAAATAAAAATGCTTACATGAAATATTGCAATCCTGAAATAATAATAATAAATTATATTAATTGACTACAGGAACCTTATTATTTATACTGTCAGAGTAAAAATTAAATTTAAAAGGAGTTCAGAATGAACAAAGTATTAGCAGTTGTAGCAGGTTTGGGTTTGGCAGTTAGTTTACAAGCAGGTTCGATCAAGTGTGATTTTCCCGTAGTAAAATGTGAGCCTATCTATAAAACAGTTATCAAAAAAATTCCACACAAAGAGTGCTGGGAAGAGCAACAAAAAAGTAAAGTAGATTATAAACAAAGCGGTGTTGACGCTTGTACTACAGGTGGTATCGTTGTATCTAAAAGATGTTTCGTAACAAAATGTAAAACAGTATATGAGTCAATCGAAGAGAAAGTACTTGTAGGATACAAAAACTATGCAAAATGTGGTTGCAACACATTCTCTAAAATCAGTAATTGCAAGTTGAAGTTCATCACAGCAACAATCAACTACTAAAAATAAGAGGGGCAGGGGAAAAGGAAAAACTTTCCTTTTCACTCCTCTTTTTTAAACTGTTGCAGCCATTCATGATTTTCTTCGATGACATTGCTTTGTTGTTTGAGGATGTTCATGATGATAGAGTCCAACTCTTCCACCGAGAGGTATTGCAATACATAAGGCGCGATTTCCAACTCTCCACCATAAACTTTGAGTAGATTTTCAATCTCTTTTAATCTTTTCTCTTTTTCTTCTTGTGTATCCATTTTTATATACTTTCGTACTATTTTTCCGGCATTTTGAACTTTTGTGTTATGAGTTCGCCTTTGTTGTCAAAGTAGAGATAATACAATAAATCTTTTTCTATTTCAAGATTTGTTAGATAGCGTAGTGCAAGATTTGCCTGAAGGGAAGCGATGTGCATGACGATTGGTGCGGCGATGCCTTCGGGTTGTTTGTCACTGATGTTAAAAGCGGTGAAATCACTTTTATCAAAAAAACAGACTTGTCCGTGCCATGCTTCGACCGAACCGTAAACCCACGGACGTTTGATAGACTTTGCAAATGTGTCTATTTTGGCTCGTGTAGGTAGATTATCCGTAGCATCGATGATGAGATCGGGCACGATATCTTCTTTTTTAAATGCATCGAAATCACCTGTAAAGGGGATAGCTTCGACATAGTCACAACGTGCTTTGATCACTTTTGCAAGTGCTTCGCATTTGTATGTGCCTATATCTTCTTTGGTAAAAGCGATTTGGCGGTGGATATTGTGGATCTCGACTTTGTCAAAATCTATAAGGTGGATTTTTCCGATACCGCTACTTCCCAGTGCGATGCCTAAAGAAGAGCCAAGACCACCACATCCGATGATAGCGATCTCTTTTTCCTGGAGCAGGGCTTGTTTATCTTCTCCCCAGAGTTGTATTTGTCGGTGGAAATAGGAGGTCATATGATTTCTCTGACCTTTAGTTGTTCCTGAAATTTCCACGTTTCTCTGGCTTCGTTCACTTCGTTTTTATTGATGTTGATGATAAGCAGTTCCTCTTTGGAGTTGAGTGATTTTTCGATTTCCCCGAAAGGGTTGATAAGATAGGTTTCTCCATAAAACTTCCATAAACTTTCATCATCGTTGTACGTTCCTACGCGATTGACCCGAAGGATATACATACTATTTAACAAAGCACGGGATTTGAGGATCTCGTTCCATCTTTGGTTTGAGCCGAAAGTGGAGACGGATGGAACCAGGACGACATCGACACCTTTTTTGACCATTTCGATCCATACCTGATCAAAGTGAATATCAAAACCGTTGATCGCTGCATAGGTGATGCCGTTGTAGTCGAAGTGAATAAACGAAATAGCATCGCTTTTTTCATTGTCAAAGAAGCTGTCTTCATCCCAATGCGCATAGTTTATCAAAAAGTTTTGATTGACAAACTCGACACCTTCGGGAGTGAATTTCCCGATTGCTTTGTAGATCTTTCCTTCTTCTACAAGAACAATAGGTGCGATGATGATGAGGTTGTACATATTTGCATAGTGTGAAAGTGCCTCTATTTTGTGACGACTCTGTTCTGCGATGAGCATTTTTGGCATATTGCGCAACTCTTTGAAAAAAGTGTTGATGACATATTCGGCAAGTACAACGATACGTACCCCTTTTTGACTACATTTTTGCAAGTAGTCGTCAAGCTTTTTGTTGCTTAGGGGGAGGGTGGAAAGTTGTAGTGCGGCGACTCTCATGAACTCTCCTTGTTATACTCTTCAAATGCCAGTTTCGCCTCTTCAAGGAGTTTACTTGCCTCTTTGAGTTCTTTGATTCCCTCTTTGTAGTAGGTAACACTTTCACTGAGGGTGATTTCCGGATTCATCAACTTTTCAAGGATCTCTTTTGCATGGGCAATTTTTTGTTCAAAACTCATCTCTTCACTCATATTTACTCCTCAAGTGCTTTGGTAATACGGTCTGAAAATTTATCAAGTTCAACCAAAAATGCATCGTGACCGTAGTTACTATTTATCTCTTCATAATACACAAGATCACCTTTACCTATATTGTAAAGTGTGGTTTTGATTTGCTCCATCTCTTCGGGTAAAAAGAGTAGGTCGCTTTTAAACGAAAGCAGATAAATTTCTGAGTTGATACGTCCCAAAGAGTCTTCTAAAGAGTCATAGTTGCGTGTCGCGTCGAAGATGTTGATCGCCTTGGTGATATAAAGAAAACTGAGTGGATCAAACCACTGCACAAAGTTCATACCGTTGTAATCCAGATAGCGTTCGATCTGAAAACGTCCGAAAAGTTCATACAACCCGTCTGTTTCGACATAGTCTCTACCGAACTTCTTTTGCATAGAAGTAGGACTGAGGTAACTGATATGTCCGCACATCCTACCTGTTGCAAAACCGGGAAAACCATTCTCTCTGATCTCTTTTGGATCGTAGTTTCCGTTTTTAAAAGCAGGGTCTTTGATAACCGCTTCACGCGCTACTTTATTAAATGCGATTGCCCATGGCTGTGTAGCATAGGTACTGGCTAAAATGATATGTTTTTTGGCAAAGTTCGGATGCTCGATGGCAAAGCAGAGTGCCTGCATACCACCCATCGAACCGCCGATAACCGCGTGTGCTTTATAGATTCCTATACGATCGAATAAAATGCGTTGTGCCTTGACCATGTCGCTGATGGTGATAACCGGAAACTTCATGCGGTAAGGTTCGCTGCTTGGGTACATCTCCGACATCGGTCCGGTAGATCCGAAGCAGCTTCCTATGACATTGACGCAAATAACAAAATATTTTGTCGTATCTATCGGTTTACCGTCACCGATCATCCCGTCCCACCATCCGGGTTTGATATCACCCTCGTAAGTACCGGCGGCATGGTGACTTCCTGTCAGTGCATGACAAACGACAACGACATTGCTTTTGTCTTCATTGAGTTCGCCGTATGTTTCGTAGGTCAGGTCGTATGGTTCCAGGATACGTCCGCTTTCCAGATAGAGCGGGTTTGTAAAGTGTTCGGTTTTTGTCGTTACTTTCAATTATCCCTCTAGTGCCCGGGTTAAGTCGTCAATCAAATCCTGTGCATCTTCAAGTCCGATGCTAAGGCGTATCAATCCTTGTGGTACACCTGCCGCTTTCAACTCTTCGGCAGAGAGTTGCTGGTGTGTTGTGCTGGCAGGATGGGTGATGATCGATTTGCTGTCACCGATATTGACAACGAGTGAGAAGAGTTTTGCTTTATCGACGATTTTTACTGCTTCTTCGTAACTCTCCACTTCAAAACTCAAAAGTCCGCTGCAGCCCCCTTTGATATACTTTTGTGCATAAGGATAGTTTACATCGCTTTTAAGTCCGGGATAATTGACTTTTTTTACTTTCGGGTGTGATTCCAGAAACTCCGCAACTTGCAAAGCGTTTTGGCTGTGTTGTTTCATGCGAAGCGGTAAATGCTCCAGCCCCTGAATAAAAAGCCAACTGTTAAAGGGACTCGGTGCAGCGCCGAGATCTCTTAAGAGCGCAAGTCGCACACGCAGGGTAAAGGGTGGTAAAGGAACATCGGTATAAACCAAACCGTGATAACTTGCATCAGGTTCGTTGAAATGGTAGTAGCGAGGATTGTCCTTGATCTTTTCGACCAGATTTTCACGCTCGACGATGATACCGCCTATCGCCAGTCCCTGTCCTGTAGTGTATTTACTTGCAGAGTGAACGCTAAGATCACATCCCAGTTCAAACGGTTTACAGTGAATCGGTGTCGCGACGGTGTTGTCTACCGCTGTGAGGATACCGTATTTGTTTGCGATTTTAACGATACCTTCAAAGTCTGGTACGTCGATGCTTGGATTGGTGATGCTTTCAAAAAGGATCAGTTTTGTTTTCTCATCGATAAGTGCTTCCAGTTCCTCAGGCTTATGTACATCAAAATAACGCGCTTCGATACCAAAACGTTTGATAGTGTGTCCCGTAAGTGTGACCGTTCCTCCGTAGAGTTTACTCGCACAGATGATATTGTCACCCGCTTCGGCGACATTGGCTATGGTGTTGAAGATCGCAGCCATACCGCTTGCCGTGGCAATAGCGGCAGCACCGCCTTCAAGAGCTGCAAAACGTTTTTCGAAAACATCTGTCGTCGGGTTCATGAGTCTCGTGTAGATATTCCCCGGTTCTTTGAGTTCGAAAAGATTTGCCGCGTGTCGGGCATTTTTAAATTCGTAGGCGGTACTTTGGTAAATGGGTACTTCCATCGTGCGTTGGGAATCTTTTTCATACCCTACATGAAGGAGTTTGGTTTGATCTTTCATCGTCAAATAGCCTTTTTTCAGTAATGGGATATTATAGTAGAGTGATCATTTGTTTTTGCTCAGAAAAGTGATATAATCCCAAAAATTTAGAAACAAAGTAACGCTTTCGCCGTAGTTTCAAATAGTTTGATCATGTAAAGGAATGTTGTTTGAAAATACTTTATATCGCAGACCTGGTCGGAAAACCCGGGCGGGTTATGTTTAAATACCACCTTCAAAAAATCAAAGAAAAATACTCCCCCGATCTTGTCATCGTAAACGGTGAAAATGCCAGTCACGGTTTTGGACTGAGTACCAAAAACGCCAAAGAGTTGTTTAACGCCGGTGTCGATCTTTTTACCGGTGGCAATCACAGTTGGGATAAGAAAGATATCATCCCCTTGCTTGAGTTTGAAAATATTTTGCGTCCCATCAACTACCCCAAAGTTGCACCCGGAAAAGGTGTCGCTTATATGGAAGTAGGGGATGAAACACTCGTTGTGATTAACCTGATGGGGTATTTTACGATGCCGATGGTGGATAATCCTTTTACGATGATCACAGAAAAGGTGGAAGCACTTCATGAAGAGGGATATAAAAATATCTTTATCGATTTTCATGCCGAAGCAACGAGTGAAAAACGAGCACTTTTTGCGATGCTAAAGGGAAAGGTAAGTGCTATTTGCGGTTCACATACACACGTTGGGACGGATGACTTGGTGATAGACGAAGGAACCTTTTATGTCACCGATGTTGGCTTGACAGGGTGTCGTGATAATGTCATAGGGATGGATACCAAGCAGCCGTTGGATCGCTTTTTGACAGGGATTGGCGGGAAGTTTGACGTACCGAATCAATGTAAAAAGATTTTACAGGGAGTTGTTTTTGAGATAGAAGAGGGCAAGTGTACAGAAGCTTTTAAAATCAAAGCGTACGACGAAGGGGAAGTGGAGATCGCACAAACTGCATACAAGGAGTAAGCTTCATGAATATCACAAACAGTTACGAACTTTTAAAGGCATTTAAAAAACTTGGTTACCTCAAAGAGGAGAGAGATCCGCTTTGGTGGCCGAATGCGCTTACTTTTGAAGTGGTGGTCGGTGCTTTACTCACACAGCAGACCAAATGGCAAAAAGTGGAAAAATCACTTCAAAACCTCAAAGATGAAAACCTTTTAGATCTCCACTCTCTTGCAAATGTGGAGATAAAAACTTTGCAAACTCTCATAAAACCTAGTGGTTTTTACAACACAAAAGCCAAAAGACTCCGGCAACTTTGTAAAAATATTTTGCAGGATTTTGGTGATTTTGACACCTTTCAGCAGAGTGTATCTCGTGAGTGGCTTTTGGCACAAAAGGGAGTGGGAGAAGAGACGGCAGACTCGATACTTTCATATGCCTGTGGCAAAGAAGCGATGGTAGTGGATAGTTATACACAACGTATTTTGGAAGCACTTGGATATACCTTTGAAAGTTACGAAGAGATACAAAACTGGTTGATAGACGGCATAGTGGAAAACTTGACACAGGTTAGGGAACTTTATGGATATGAAATACCTCTTTCCACAATTTATTCACGATTTCATGGAAAAATTGTAGAGTATGCAAAAGTGCATATTCGTGGCAAAAGTGTAAAAATAGAGGAGTTATGCCTATGAGTAAAGTGAATAACAATTTAGATCCCGTAAAAAGAGAGCTATATCACAAAGAGCTTGAAGAAGTTATGCGCAAATATAAAGATAAAAAGAGTGAACTCCAGTGGGCTGACGATGAATTTGAAGAAGCAGTCATTCAGCAAGAGATGGATGTATACGCAAAGAAAATCAGAAGTTTAAAATCGGTACTTTCACAAGACGCTGATCGTCATGTTGCTTAAATATCCCATGGATAGAGAGTAAGATACTCTCTATTTGTCTTACAGTTCCCGTTCTTCTACAACTTGCAATCCAAATCCACTTATTCCGACAAATTCTTTTTTTCGTTTTGTAACAAGCAGTTTAATTTGCGTAAAACCAAGATATTTTAGTATTTGCGCACCTATGCCGTACTCTTTCATGTAAGGGTTTTCGTTTGCCGACTTTTCCAGAAAGATCAAAGCTCCGCCTTCCTTTTTTAGAATTTCCACACTTTTAAAGATAGATTCGTAACGG
>Ga0256843_1002251_pt1 | contig 14277 bp, 15 predicted proteins | sample AlvinellametaG_FD_191572 | JGI IMG/M metagenome (GOLD analysis project Ga0256843, IMG submission 191572) | Pompeii worm associated microbial communities from hydrothermal vent at the East Pacific Rise, Pacific Ocean - Alvinella | ecosystem: Host-associated > Annelida > Integument > Unclassified ... | reverse complement strand
TGTAAATGAGACAAAGAAGTTTAAATCTAAGATTACAATTTTATATAATAAAAAAGAGGTTGTAGTATCAAATATATCTGAAGTATTATCTCTATCTTTAGATAAAAATTCTCAATTTATATTGAGGGCTAATGGAAGAGATAGTGATATTGCAATAGAGCACTTAAAAGAGTTTTTCCAAAAGTTAATGTTAGATGAGAATAAAAATAATATTTTAGATGTAGATAAGATAGCAAAGGATAAGAGCAATCCATCTCAGATAGAACCTATATTTAAAGGGATTGCAGTTGGTAAATTTTATAGATATTCTTATAGAGAGATTGAAAAAGAGAGCAGTATTGATATAAATGAGGCTATCTCTTTAGTAGAAAAGGAGTTAGAAGAGTTATATCAAGAAGATAATAGAGAGTCTCAAATATTTTTAGCACAAAGAGAGCTTTTATTAAGTCTTACTCAAAATAGAGATTTTAAGAGTTTAGATGATTTTAAAAATGCTATAGATAAGGCAATAGTATCGATTAAAAATAGTGCTTTTAGCTCAAAAGTATTGGACTATAGAGATTTAGAACAGAGAGTTCTATCTCATTTGGGTATTAAAAGAATATTGAGTTTACCAGATAGTGATGCTATTTTAATAGCAAGTGATATTTTGCCTCAAGATATAGATATTATAAAAAAAAGTAGAGTTGTTGGTGTTGTTTTAGAGCATGGTTCTATAACTTCTCACTCCTCAATTCTACTTCGCTCTGCTAATATTCCATCTATGATTTTAAATAGAGATATAGATAAAGATATAAGGGGGAATATAATCTTGGATTCTATAAACTCTAAATTAATTTTATCTCCAACTAAAGAGGAGATAGAAAAAGCCAAGGATATGCAAAAGCAGTTGAATTTGGCAAGTAAGAAGAGCTTTGAGAGTAGATTTGATATTGTAAAGACTAGTTTTGGAAAAAATATTAAGATATTGGCAAATGTAACAGATTTAGACTCTGCAAGAGAAGCTAAAGAGTTTGGTGCAGATGGAATTGGACTTTTGAGAACAGAGTTTCTCTTTAAAACCAAAAGGCCCACTCTACAAGAGGAGATAGAGACTTATAAAGAGATATTTGAGCTATTTGATGATATTACTATTAGGACTCTCGATATTGGAGGAGATAAATCTTTACCATATATCTCTATTCCAAAGGAGGATAACCCTTTTTTAGGATTGAGAGGAATTCGCTTCTCTTTATATGAAAAAGAGCTATTTCGTCAACAGCTTTTAGCAATTTTTAAAGCACATAATAATAGACCAATTAAGATAATGTTTCCTATGGTGTCTCAAAAAGAGGAGTTTATAGAAGCAAAAGAGATTGCACAAGAGGTAGCAAGAGAGAATAGTATTGACATTAGTAATATTATGTTTGGGATAATGTTAGAAGTTCCATCTGTAATTTTAGCAATTAAAATATTTGATAGAGAGGTAGATTTTTACTCTGTTGGCACAAATGATTTAACACAGTATCTATTTGCCATCGAGAGAACTCACAATACTTTAAAGGTAGATCCTCTATCTCCAATTTTGATTTCAGCTTTAAAAATAATTATAGATACAGCAAAAAAGCCAGTTAGTATTTGTGGTGAGTTAGCTGGAATTGACGAGGCTGTAAAGATTTTAGTTAAAATTGGATATGATAGACTCTCTGTCTCTCCAAGATTGGTTCCTCATATTAAAAATGTAGTTCGTTCATTTAATTTTTAGTGTGTAATTTTGTATATTTTTTATATATAAAATTTTAAATAGGATAAATTTTATCCTATTTATATATTTTTATGATATACTTGCTCTACTAAAAAAATACAAAAGGAAAGAATATGCCAAAAATCCATAAATATCAAGATATTAGTGAAATAGATAGAGAAGCTAAAAGAGATTTAATAGATAGACACTCTCCATTTATTCACTGTGCAAAAGAGGCAATTGCTGGAGAGCCATTTGAAGTTACTGTAAAGATGGGAAATGAATATACTCATCCAGATGATTTTGATCACTATATAGAATCTGTAACTCTATTTAATGGAGATACTAAATTGGCTCAAGCTACTTATGTGCCAGGGACTCTAGGAAATACTAAAGCTCACAATACTACAACTTTTACAATTATTCCAACTGGGAAAAAATTAAAACTTGTAGCTCATGGATACTGCACAAAGCATGGAATTTGGGAAGGTGAAACAGTAGAGGTTACTGTAAAAGAGAAAGCTTAAAGTCTAAAATATTTCGTTACTACTTCATACTAATCCTATCTCCACTTTTATAGTGGAGAGTCTATATTAATTTCATATTTTCTATTTTTCACATTTTTATCTTTTCCTGTTTTAATTTTATTTTAAATGAAATTTAAAGGATATTTATAAAGAGGCACTTTAGATAATATTAGTAACACATACTACTTTATTTTTCCATGAATCAATATAAATAAAGTTTCAAGTTTAAAATTTGGTTATTATATAGATAATATTATATTATATAAAGGTTATTTATGAAAAAAGTTTTACTTGTAGCTTTATGTGTTGGTTCATCTTTTGGTAGTGAGTTTCAGTTTGGAGCTGGAACTTTTACAATGGAGGGTGGATTTTTAGGTTTAACAAATAGTATAGATAATGATGTTGTAACCTATAGTGTAGGAACTAGACACTCTAATTTTGGAAAAAATTTCTTCTATGGGTATGATCTTACTTGGTATGATTCTAAAGATTTAATTCAAGCTCAGCAAACATATAATAATTTAGCTAGAGGTTTTCAAATTCCAGAAATGGAGTATAGAGTAAAGGGATTAGATGCAAATATTAGAGTAGGATATGATGTTTTACATCAAGACCAAGATAACTATTTGGGTGTTGGAGTTTTAGTTGGAATCTCTACTCCTTGGATAGATACTACAAAAAGTGACAATACTGCACCAAGCCTAAATAGTTTTTCTAGTAACTTTAGAGGAATGGTCAATGCTAAAGATCTATTTGATAAGAGTGAGACAGATGTTTTGACATATAAACTTGGTGCTACTCTATCTTTTTCACATTCTCTTATATCAAATAAGCTTTCAATATATGGGGTTACAAGTTATGCTTATCAGACTGGAACTATTGAAAATGATTATGCAAAGAGCGATTTTGATGTAGATGGAACTTTTCAAGAGTATAATATTGGATTTTATTTTACACCATTTACTACAACTTTTAAGTGGGGATTTTTAACTCTTAGTCCAAGAATTTATGCGACACTTGGATATAGATACTCTAAGTGGAGTGTAGATAAAATGGTAATAGATATTAGTGGGGCAAACTTTGACTCAAATACATTAGCACCATTTGAAAAAGAGTTTGAGATGAGTAGTTCTATTGGATATTTTGGAGTTGGATACTCCTTTTAAAATATCCAATATCATCTCTTTTGTTGAGGAGTTTCATCTCTATAGCTAACTTTTATGTAATATGATAATCCAAACATTAAAAGAGTTACTCCAGATATTAAATATACAGCATATACTATTTGACTTGGGTCATTTAGTGCAAATTTAAATACAAGCATCAAAGACTCAATGGAAAGGGCAATAATAATTGAACCCAAAAATCTAACCATAGTCTGGTGGCTATCTCCTGTGCCATGCTTTCGCTCTTTTCCTAAAACCTCCTCTTCAAATATAGCTTTTACTAAATCTACAATGGCCAAAGATAGAGTAAGTAAAATTGTAGATTTAAACATGTCATTTATCTCTATTTTGTGAAAATTTAATCCATATCCTACAAAGCTTGTAACTCCTTTGACAAATAGAAGCATTGCTACAAAAAATAGTGCGATAGAGAAGATGGTATATACAATTTTACTCCCACTTCCAAAAGTGGAGTCAATTGAACTTGGGTGAATTATTTTTAATATATTCTTTAGACTAATCTCTACGCATATAATTGCAAGAAGGTTATCTTTTTCATCATATATAGGAAAACTTGCAGTTACAATTAGATGTTTACTCAAAATTGATGGATATGGATCTGATATTTCACATCTATGAGTATTTTTTGTTACATAGTAGTATGAGCGATTACTTCTATCTTTTCCTTTATGTTTTCCATCCAAATCTGGATATGTGGATACATTTGGAGTTATCTGGATTCCATTTGCATCTAGTGCATATATTACTTCACTCTTTGGGATTGCCTTTTTTAATGTATATAGTATAGATTCTAAGTTTTCCATTAAATCCTCTATACTATTTATATTTGCCCCATAAGATAGATTGCTACTTATTAGGTAGCATAAATAGGCTCTAGCCTTCTCTTTGATACTCTTAAACTCTTTTATCTCTCTTGCTAACACTTTAACCTTGTTCCTTAATTTTTTAGCTAAAAGTATATATATTTTGCTTAAATATTGATTAATATATTATTACTTTTTTTCCTTTTTATCTTTAAATCTATAATAGATAACTTTTGCATTATTTTTTTTTGGTCTATATCTCTCCTCTCTATATCTATGGTTAGTATGATGATGATCTCTATAGTTGTGTCTATGTCTATGATAATTTCTTTCTCTATGATATCTATTATAGTAGTTATCTTCTCTATGAATTACTGGAGGTATTGAGTGGGAAATTGGTTCTCTTTCTCTATATATATCTATTCTATCCCTATTATAATTATAGTTATGGTGGTAATTAACTCTTCTATCTCTTGGAAAATACTCCTCTTGATAGTAGTAACCATATACAATTCTATTTGGTTCTCTATATTGATGAACCCTATTCCAGTCATTATCTTCATGATATATATATCTTCTATAGTGGTGTCTATATGGAGAAAAATATCCTCTTTTATGTAATCTATCTATATATTTATATTTTGAGTTGTATTTAAAGTATATGTTATTGAAAAAGTATCCTTTTCTATCGAAATATCCATAATAGAGTCCATCTATATTATAATACCCATACTTATCATAGTTAAAATACCTATATCTTCTATCGTATCTATGATCATCTGGTCTAAAGGGTCTCTCTTCATAATCTTTTGGAGGGCTTTGTCTATATGTTCTATCATCTAATTGTGATATTCTCTCTTCTGCTTGAGATATGGAAAAGCTAGGATTTGAAAGTGATATTTGTGTAAAAAGTATAAAAAATAGTATAAAAAACTTTGACATAAGAGCTCCTCTATTTTATTTAGTTTAATTTTAGTTAATATTTGTGTAAAAAAGGTGTCTTGATGCTACTAGCTGATATTGGAAATAGTCGAATTCATATATATGATGGAGAAAAGATAGAACATTTAGATTATGAGAGTGCCTTTAAAAAGTATGCTAAAAAAAGAGTAAAATATATAAGTGTTCAACATAGATTAAAAGATAGACTAAGAGAGCTTAAAGATTGGGAGGATATATCAGATAAGATTAGATTAAAGGGAGAGTATCCCACTATGGGAGTAGATAGAAGAGCTCTTTGTCTATCTTATGATAATGGGCTATTTATTAGTGCTGGGAGTGCAATTACCGTAGATGTTGTAGAAAATGGAGAGTATAAGGGGGGATTTATCCTCTTAGGGCTTAGGGCATATCTGAAGGCTTACTCTAATATTTCAAAAGCTTTAGATATAGAGCTAAATAGAGATATAAAAGATACTCTAGCAAAAAATACAACTAACTCTATTAGCTACGGGATAATATACTCAATTGTTTCAATTGTAGAAAAACATAGCAAAGATAGAAAGATTTATATAACAGGTGGAGATGGAGAGTTTCTATCTAAATTTTTAAAAGGCTCCATTTATAATGAGGGGTTAATTTTTAAAGGGATACAAAGAGCCTTAAATGGTATAATCACACCCTCAAAGTAAAATAGCAGATAAGGATTTATAATATGTTAACTATAGCACTTCCAAAGGGGAGAATTGCAAAGGAGTCTTTAGATATTTTTTCAAAAATTTTTGATAGGGAGTTTAAATTTGAAGGCAGAGAGCTTATTATGGAGGTTGGAGGATTTAGATTTTTAAATGTGAGAAACCAAGATGTCCCAACTTATGTAGAACATGGTTCAGCAGATTTGGGGATAGTTGGACTTGATGTAATATTAGAAAAGGGACTTGATGTCATCAGGCTTTTAGATATGAGACTTGGAAAGTGTAAGATTTCAATTGGAATAAAAAATGAAGATGAGCTAGATTGGAGCAGACCAAATATTAAAGTGGCTACAAAAATGGTAAATATCACAAAAAACTACTTTGCATCTCGAGCTGTGGGAGTTGAGATTATAAAACTATCTGGTTCAATTGAGTTAGCCCCACTAATTGGACTCTCTGATATAATTGTAGATATTGTTGAGACTGGAAATACCATGAGAGAAAATGGTCTAAGAGTAGCAGAAGATATAATGGAATCATCAGCACATTTAATTGCAAATAAAAACTCCTACTATGCCAAAAAACAAGAGATATTAGAGCTCTATGATAAACTAAATAGAGTGGTAAATAATGGCTAAATCTCTAAACCTATATGCAAGAGTCGAAGATCTATTAGGAGTTAGTGATGTAGCACCAATTCTATATAGCTACTATTTTAAAACATTAGAGAAGTTGGAGTTTAGTTCTCTATTGGATATTGGGTGTGGAAGAGGAGAGTTTTTAGCAAAACTACAACAACTCTACCCAGATAGAGACTTTATTGGAATTGATTTGAGTTCTGTTATGGTAGAGATTGCAAAGAAGAAAGGGGTAAAAGCATACTGCACAAATATCTCTAACCTACAAGGAAAATTTGATATTATAACTGCTGTTTTTGATATGGTAAACTACTTAAACCCAAAAGAGTTAAAACCTTTTTTAAAATCAGTAGAAGAGCATTTAGTAAATGGAGGATATTTTATATGTGATATAAACTCCTATTACGCTTTTAGTGATTTGGCTGTTGGTGCTTATGTAAGAGATGATGATAGCAGATTTGTAACAGTAGATAGTTTTTTTGAAGATGATATATACTATTCGGAGTTTACACTTTTTGAGAAATTAAAAGATAATATTTTTGAGAAGTTTAAAGAGAATATTTTACAATACTACTATGACATAGAAGATTTAACTAACTCTACATCTCTAAAGCTTATAGATAAAAGGGGAATATCTGTATATGGTGATGAGGTAGAAAAGCACTATTTAGTATTTAGAAAATAGGGATATTCTATGAATTTTTTTAATAGGATATCTTCTACATAAATATTATATTCTATTATTTCTTTTTATTTTTTTAAGTCTTATTCTAAATATATCTCGTTAAGATTTTTATATAAAAACTGGCATTGAAAGGTTTAATATGAGAAAAATTTTTTTCATAGGTTTTGTTACTATATTGATAAGTATCAATATAGTTGCAGATTTTAGTTTTGGAGAGATATTTGAAGATATAAAGGTGGATAATTGTAATAGTAAAGATTCAAATAGAAGTATTTTTAGAGCTTCTGATAATTTAAAGGGATTTGAGATGTTTAGAGTTAAAGATATAAATGAATCTATAAGAGATATTGAAGATGGCGATAAAAAATAAATTTGATACTATTTAAAGATAATCTATATAGTTACTTTTGGTATCTTTAAGAGTTTAGATAACTAAATAGAATAATTAAAAATTACTATTTATATAATTAATGATATTATTATCCTAATATTTTGTATTAAGGATTTTAAATGAATATAAATAGTATTCTATTTAGTTTTATATTTATTACTCTTTATTCCATATATTTAACTGCCAAGAGTGATCTTGCCACTTTCTATGAGCTAGATGGTAATATTGAAAAGAGCTATGACTATAGTGCTTTAGTTGAGAAAAAGTTAAAGACAATAGGTTTTAGTGTAGTTGATCCACACTATAGAGTAAATAATCAATATAAAAGAAAATATGGTTCTACAGAGTTAGATATTTTGAGTTTTATTCCAATTGTAAATGATAATGCTGTAATGGAACTATTTAATATTGATCCAAGAGTTGCAGGATTTTCTCCTTTTAATTTGTTGATATATAAATATTTAGATGAGAATAAGACTTATATAGGACATTTAAATCCAGAGGTTATGTTAGATATTTTCGATATAGAAGATAGAGATGTTAGAGAGAAGTTTATAGCCTCTTTTTCTCCATTAGATACTCTATTAAAAAAGGAATTAATTGGAGCAAAGAGAATTTCTATTCCAATTAAAAAGCCTCTACCAAAAAAGAGAGTATTTAGTTTTGTATATGAATTTGATAGACCTCAAGATTTAGATGATTTTGCAGATGAGTTTCAAAATAGTTTTGAAAATGCTTTTATAAATAGAGGTTATTTAATTGCTGGATTTTATGATTTTTTAGCTGATACAGATAGAGGAGAGGAAATTTTAAAAAAATTTGATATTTTCTGGAGTTATTCTCTTTGTCATTTGAGATACTCTTATGCAATATTTGATAATAAAGAGGGTAGAGCTGATGCTGGGTTATTTGCTCCATGCACTATATATATGTTTGTAAAAAAAGGAGAAAATAGATTATATATAGGAATGGCTACTTTAGAGAATGTTTTACGCAGTTTAGATATAGATACTAAAATAAGGGTTGAGTGGATTAATAAATTAGATAGAGAGATTCCTCAAATATTAAGAGATTTTGGAATGGTTGAAGTTGAGAATATAAATCCTCTAAAAAGAGTGCCAAAACCATTATATTTGAATAGAGCTATTAAAATAGATAGATATTACTAAAATGGTTTTTAGATAGAGTTGTAGCTATATTTATATTTCTCTATTTCATTTAATATAAATTATTATTTTTTAATAAAAAAAAGGATAATATTAGTTAAAAAAGTAGAGTCTATTATGAGAATATCTCTGTTACTATTTATGCTAATTTTTATTGTAGGTTGTAGTAATTTTTCTATTTTTAATAAACAAAAAATAATGGTATCTACTGCTCCAACTCCAACTCATCTTCCAAAAGTAATCACAGTTCATCGCTCAAGTCCCTATGAGTTAGAAGAGCCTCAAGTTGAAATAAGTCAAGATAATTCTCCAAAAGAGCAAGAAGGTGCAAAAAGAGTCTTGAATATAAATAGAAGAGAGAATAGAGAGTTAAAAAAGATTATGAGAAGTTTTGACTATTTAATTTTTCAAAAGATTAATATGGATATGTTACAAGGAGAGGAAGATATGTTTTTTGGAAAAAATATATATCCTCTATTAAAAGATTTTATAAAAAATAGTAAAAAAATATCTACTCTATATCCACAAGCAGATGATAAATATAAAAAACTAGCAAAGTCCCTATATAAGAAGGCAAAAGTATTAGATTATATTATTAGAAAAAGAAAAACTAGATATTTTAAATTGCAATTAAATAGTATTATAGATACATGTAATCAGTGTCACTCTTTATATAATTAATTGATATTTTTTGTTATAAAAGATAAACTTATCTCTATATAATTTAGGATATAATTCATCAAAAAAAGGTAATAGATAGGGTTATGGAATTTACTTCAATAGATTTTGCTATATTAGCAGTTATTATATTTTTATCTATGAAAGGCTTTTTGACAGGCTTTAGTGTAGAGCTTTTGAGTCTGCTTGGATTAATTGGCGGTATTGGAGTTGCGAGTAGATTAAATATTAGAGTAGGGGAGTTTATAAGTCAAAATATATACCCAATTACAGATCCTTCACTTCTTGAGCTTGTTGGATTTATTGTTACGTTTTTAGTAGTTTGGTTTTTTTTCAATATCATATCTTCCCCTTTTAAAAGAGATAGTGATATAGGATTTTTTAGTAGGATTTTAGGTTATGCTGTATCAATGGTTAAGTATTTGGCAATTTTTGGAATTATTCTATATGGTTTAAATCAATCTCAACTATTATCTAATAAGCTTTTAAATAAATATCAAAATAGCAAAGTTTTACCAATTCTCTTAGATGTTGGAAGTAAACTTTTAAATCAGGACAAAAATATATCGTTTTCAGATATAAATAGCTCAAAGGATATAGATTTAAGTAATATTAATTTAAGATAGCATAAATGTTAAACTAGGAATGTATATGATAAATAGTAGTTTAGATTATAGTGAGGTTTTAGATAATTTTAAAAAGCTAATTAAATCTAATGGTCTAAAATATACAAAGCAAAGAGAGCTTATTTTAGAGACAATATATAGTAATAGAGGACATTTTACTCCAGAGGATATTTATAATTTAATAAAGAGGGATTTCCCAGAGGTAAAAGTTGGGATTGCAACTATATATAGGACTTTAACTCTACTTGAGAGTGGAGGACTTGTTACATCAATCTCTTTTGGTGCTCAAGGAAAGAAGTATGAGTTTGGTTTAGGTGAACACCATGACCACTTAGTCTGTTTAGAGTGTGGAGAGATTGAGGAGTTTGTTGATGATATCATAGAAAAACAGCAAGAGTTGATTGCTAAAAAACATAAATTTAAAATGACAGGACATATTATGAAAATAGTTGGAATTTGTAAAAAGTGTCAATCCAAAAAAGAGAGTTAAAAGGAATGTTTGAAAATAAGTATATTCAAGAGAGAATTAAAAAGAGTGATAAACTAAGAGAAGAGGGGCTAAACCCATATCCAAATAGTATAACTAAGGGGACTCCGTCGGCTCAGTTTAAAAAAGAGTGTAGCTATATCTACGATTTAGATGAAAAGATTGATAAATCTAGGGAGTATAGACTTGTTGGAAGATTAAAGTTTATTAGAAAAATGGGTAAAGCCTCATTTGCCAAGATTGAAGATAGCGATGGTTTAGTTCAAATCTACTTTAATAGAGATGATTTACCAGAAGGTTATTATAATAATATTGTAAAAAAGCTATTTGAGGTTGGAGATATTATTGAGGCTGTTGGTTTCCCATTTGTAACTAGAACAGGGGAGTTGACTCTTCACTGCACAAAGCTAAATATTGTTACAAAATCAATCATCCCTCTTCCAGAAAAGTTTCATGGACTCCAAGACCAAGAGTTAAAGTATCGTCAAAGATACTTAGATATGATTGTAAATAGAGATGTAAGAGATACTTTTATTTTACGCTCTAAGATTATATCTGCAATTAGAGAGTTTTTTGAGAAGAAGGGCTTTTTAGAGGTGGAGACTCCAATGATGCACCCAATCCCAGGTGGAGCAAACGCTAAACCATTTATTACCCACCACAACGCCTTAGGGGTAGATAGATATTTGAGAATTGCACCAGAGCTGTATCTAAAGAGATTGATAGTTGGGGGAATGGAGGCTATTTTTGAGATAAATAGAAACTTTAGAAATGAGGGAATTGATGCAACTCACAATCCAGAGTTTACCTCAATTGAATTTTATTGGGCATATAAGACCTACAAAGAGCTTATGGATTTGACTGAGGAGTTATTTGAATTTCTATTTGATAAATTAGGATTGGATAAAAAACTAAAGTATGGGGATTTAGAGATAGATTTTTCTACCCCATTTAAGAGAATTAGCTGGATTGATTCTATTGTAGAAATTGGTGCTATTCCAAGAGAGATTGCTACAGATAAGAAAAAAGCTTTAGAGTTTCTAAAATCTAAAGGAATAGAAGTAGATAGTAATCTTAGTTTAGGATATATTCAAGCAGAGCTATTTGATGAGTTTGTAGAGTCTAAACTAATAAATCCAACATTTATAATAGATTACCCAACCGATATATCTCCACTTGCTAGAAGAAGTGATAAAAATCCAGAAATTACAGAGAGATTTGAGCTGTTTATTGCTGGAAAGGAGATTGCAAATGGATTTAGTGAGTTAAATGACCCAATAGACCAGTATGAGAGATTTAAGGCTCAAGTTGAAGCAAAAGAGAGTGGTGCAGATGATGAGGCTATGTATATGGATACCGATTTTGTAAGGGCTTTGGGGTATGGAATGGCTCCTACTGCAGGTGAGGGGATCGGAATTGATAGACTTGTTATGCTTTTGACTAATAAACATACAATAAGAGATGTGCTACTATTTCCAGCTATGAGACCAGAAAAAGAGCAAGAGCAACAAAAAGATAAAGAAGAACAAAAGTAAAGGAGATTTGATTTGAGTTACTTTATAGAAGAGTTTGACCCAGAGATTTTTAGTGCAATAGAGAGTGAATTAAAGCGACAAACTGAACACCTAGAGATGATTGCTAGTGAAAACTTTACACTTCCAGCTGTAATGGAGGCTATGGGGAGTGTTTTAACTAATAAATATGCTGAAGGTTACCCATATAAGAGATATTATGGTGGTTGTGAAAATGCTGATGTGGTAGAGCAGTTGGCAATAGATAGAGTATGTAAGCTTTTTGATTGTAAATTTGCAAATGTTCAACCACACTCTGGAAGTCAAGCAAATGGAGCAGTCTATGCTGGACTCCTAAAGGCTGGAGATAAGATTTTGGGTATGGATTTAAGCCATGGTGGGCATCTCACACATGGGAGTAAAGTTAGTTTTAGTGGAAAAAACTATCAGAGTTTTACCTATGGGGTTGAGCTTGATGGGTATATAGATTATGATAGAGTAATGGATATAGCAAAAATAGTAAAGCCTAAGATTATTGTGTGTGGGGCTAGTGCTTATCCTAGAGAGATAGATTTTAAAAAGTTTAGAGAGATAGCAGATGCAGTTGGAGCTTATCTATTTGCAGATGTTGCACACATTGCAGGGCTTGTTGTAGCAGGAGAGCATATGAGTCCATTCCCTTATGCTGATGTGGTAACTACAACAACTCACAAAACTCTAGCAGGACCTAGAGGTGGAGTAATTTTAACTAATGATGAGGATATTGCAAAAAAGATGAACTCAGCAATCTTCCCTGGTATTCAAGGAGGTCCACTTGTGCATGTAATAGCTGGAAAGGCTGTAGGATTTAAACACAATCTAAGCCCAGAGTGGAAGAGTTATGCTTCTCAGGTCAAAAAGAATGCTAAGGTTTTAGCTGATGTATTAATAGATAGAGGATATAATTTAGTTAGTGGTGGAACAGATAACCATCTAGTTTTAGTATCATTTTTAGATAGAGATTTTTCTGGAAAAGATGCCGATAGAGCCCTAGGAGATGCTGGAATTACTGTAAATAAAAATACAGTCCCAGGTGAGACTAGAAGCCCATTTGTAACTAGTGGGATTAGAATTGGCTCTCCAGCTCTTACTACTAGAGGAATGAGAGAGAGAGAGTTTGAGATAATTGCAAATAGAATTGCTGATGTGTTGGATAATATTAACGATAGCACTCTACATGCAAAGATAAAAGAAGAGATGAGAGAGTTAGCATCAAACTTTATTATATATGATAGACCAATATATTAAGAAACTAAAAATTTTTGATTTGGAGTTTGAGAGTAGTTTTTACTATATTCAAAAGGATTATATTGTTGAGAAGATTAAATTTAACAATAGAACCCTTTATAGTAAATTTGAAAAAATTGAGAGGTTTACACCCTCTCTTTTAGTCCAACAGCATCTAAATAGAGAGATTATAGTTGGTGTGCCTCTTATTGTGGAAAAAAGTAGAGTAGATTATATTGTATTAGAGTATATAGATGATAGACAGCTTATATTTTTAATAAGACATATTTTAAAGTTAATAGGGATAAGAGATTATCAGACATATAGAGGTGCAAAAAATATAATTCAGACATTTATTTCAACTAAGGGTTTAGATATAGAAGATATTTTCTATCTATTAGATAGAATAAATCAATTTTTAGTTGAGAAAAATATTCACAAATGCAGAGTTTTACCCAGCAAAAATATACCAAAAGAGTTAAATATTGCAACTTTGCCAATAGATAGATTAGATTTAGAGAGGGGTTTATAAGTGGTTTTAATGATAGATAACTATGATAGTTTTACATATAATATAGTTCAATACTGTTTAGAACTTGGAGCAGATTTAAAGGTTATAAGAAATGATGAGATGAGAATTGAACAGATAAAAAGACTCAATCCAGAAAAGATTATTATCTCCCCAGGCCCTGCTACTCCAAATGAGGCTGGAGTGAGTTTAGCAGTAATTGATGAGTTTAAAGATAAAAAGCCAATATTTGGGATATGTTTAGGACACCAAAGCATAGCACAAGCCTTTGGAGCTAAGATTACTAGAGCTAAAAATATGATGCATGGGAAAACCTCTCAAATTGAGGTAAAAAAAGAGACTCCACTTTTTAAAAATCTCCCCCAAGAGTTTAGAGCCACAAGATATCACTCTTTAATTGTAAATCCAGAAAGTATTAGCGATGAG
>Ga0256843_1002250_pt1 | contig 14278 bp, 9 predicted proteins | sample AlvinellametaG_FD_191572 | JGI IMG/M metagenome (GOLD analysis project Ga0256843, IMG submission 191572) | Pompeii worm associated microbial communities from hydrothermal vent at the East Pacific Rise, Pacific Ocean - Alvinella | ecosystem: Host-associated > Annelida > Integument > Unclassified ... | reverse complement strand
CCGGCATAATTGCAACTGTAATAGCTGAAGTATGAACTCTACCTTTATTTTCTGTTTCTGGAATCCTTTGTACTCTATGAACACCTGATTCATATTTAAATCTAGAATATGCTCACTCTCATTTTACTTCAAAAACCATTTCTTTTACTCAACCAGCTTCAGAAATATTTTCTTCAATTATTTCTATTTTATATCATTCTGATTCAGCAAACATAATATACGCCCTTGCTAATTCTCATGCAAAAAGAGCAGCTTCATCTCAACCTGTACCAGCTCTTACTTCAACCATAATATTTTTATCGTCATTCGGATCTTTAGGTAACAATTCAACTTTCAGAGTTTCTTCCATATTTGGAATTGTAGTTTCTAATTCTTTTATTTCTTCTTTAAGCATTTCTCTCATTTCTTCATCTTTTTCATTTCAAAGCATTTCTTTATTATCATCTAATGCTTCATTTGACTCTTTATATACTTTATAAAGTTCAACTGCTCATTGAATTGATTTTTTTCTAGAAGACACTTGTCTTACTTTTTTTTGATCTTTAAATATTTCAGGATCTGACAATTGTTTTTCTAAATCTTCATATTCTTTTACTAAATTGTCTAAATTAAATTTCATATATCATTATTATAAATTTTAAATCATATATATATTAGTTATAAATACTGAAATAGCAATACGTAAAAGTCTTTTTCTTTAATATAATAAAATATATAATAATTACAAAAAAGTATGAATAATTATATAACATATATTAATAATTATTCATATCTACAATATATAATAAATAAAATCATAAAAAATACTCCATTTAATTTTTACTTTCTCATAAATTATTAGAAACCTTCTTTTTATAATCTAAAATAAACTTATATCTTTTTATAAAAATATTTTTGATTTCTTCTAATTTTTTAATTGCTATTACATATTTATCTCTTGTTTTTTGATCATTTATCTTCTCCTTTGTAACATTAAATTGTTTTATAGTATTATTTATATTAATTAAATGTCCATTATATGTACTTATAAAACATCAATTAATTTCATCAAGTTTATCATTTACATATTCATCTATTGAAGTTAAACTATTATTTTGATTATTAGCATCTCAATTTCAATCTACTCATTGTGAATTTCAGCTTCAATCTTCATCTTCTCATTCATCAACTTTAATATAAAGTTGTTTTTCTTCTTTAGAATTAATTGGATACTGATTTTTATTTTCAATATTTTTCTCTTTTATTTTATCAATTTTATAACTCAAATATCACACTTCAGTAGAAGTATAATCCTGAGTAAAAGAAAGCATATCTATTCTATTAGAAAAAGGTTCTTTTTTTATAATTCTTGTATAACGAAAACCATCAGCATAGAAATTAACACTATAAGTATTTAAAAACTTATTATTTTTAAAATCTAAATTTGTAATTCTTAGTTGTTTATAATTATATCCAACACTAATTAAAACCTTATTTTTAGCATCATATATTTCTCAAAATCATCATTCTCAAATAATTCTTTTATTTAAATTAAGTTTATTTTTAAGAGTATTTAAAACATATAAATCTAATCAATTATCTCTTCAAGTATTATTACTACTAGTAACATAGAAATCATATTCATTAAAATTATTTCTTTTTAGAAATCAAAAACTAAGTATTTCTTGATTTCTATAATCTCATATTATAGTTTTTCAATGATTTCAGTTTTTTATAGTTTCTAGAATTAGATTTTTATTAGAATCAATATAAGCAAATATATTATCATTTAAAATTTGCAAAAAAGGTCTAAAAGAATTATTTTTTTTAGAAATATCTTTTTCAAAATTTGAAATTAATAACTTATCTTGATGAGTTAATTTATTTATTTTATAAAGACTTTTGTCACTTTTATTATAATAATATGCAAATTTTTCTCAAACTGATATTAATGTAATTTTTCTAAAGCTATCTAAATTAAAATATTCTTTTTTCTCTATACTTATGATTCTATTATTTATAATTTCATTATTAGCCGTATTTTTTGTAACTAAATAAGTATAAACATTACATTTTAATCTTGTATTATTTGAACAGTTTAAATAATCCTTTAAATACGTAGCTCTTCCCACTTTATCAAAAAATATATTACTATCATATAATCAATATATATATTTTCATCATTGTTTTTTTCTTTCTAATTTATCAATTTTTGAATATACTACATCCTTTACTATTATTTTATTAGTCTTATTCAATCAAGTATTTGATGTTGGTCCTGTTGATGTATTATTATATGTTTGATATTGTTGTGTTCATTTTCAATCAGCTTTTCAAATATCATATTTTTTTCAATATACTCATACATTTTTTTTGACTCACATTCATTGTTGTACTCATTTTGTAGCATTTCACCATGGATTTTGATTTTCAGGGTTATAACCAAAAGTTTGAGCTCAATTTGGTACAACTCATCAATTTAGTTTTCATCAATTTAATAAATTTCAGTTAAATATATTTCAATTATTTCAAAGATTTTTTTCTCATAATAATCATAAATTTCACTTTACATTTTTATCAAATTGTAAATTTTTAAATTTATTTCAATCTATTGGATTTTTAAAATTATTAATTCTTTTCGCTTTTAATGCATATACTTTTGGAATTGATGTAAAATCATAATTATCATTACTACATTTAACAATAACTAATTTTTTTTCTCATCAAGATGATAATATTCAATTACTATCTATAAACGCATCAGCATTTGTTAATTCCTCTCAAGAATATATTTTTCAAATATTATTATTACATTTTAAATTATTAGGATTAACATCTTTATCTAAATATGCATATTTAATATAATCTATAACATTTCAATTTATAGTAGAATTTATTCAAACTCATAATTGTAAATTATTAATTGCTAATTTAAATCTAAATAAATTTGTTTTATTAAGTCATATTTGTAACTCAGGTATATTATTAATTTTTTTTCAATTATAAATAACAAAAGGTATATGATATGTATTAATTAATGTAATATTATTTTTAGTAAATACTTTAGTTTTTTGATTTGATACATTGTCACAACTAATAACTTTTAAAGTTACTCATTTATGATTTTTATAATCTCTATAATATGTCTTCCATAAAATATTTTGTTTTTTATTTAAATGTCATAAATTATCAACTCTTTTGTATTCATAACCATTTAATCATTTACATAAAGGCTCAGTTCAATCTAATGTATAATAAGTTTTTATATCATTTAAAAGATTAAATCAATTAGTTGTATATTTATTATCAATAATATGTCACATATTTTGTCTTTGTTTTGGTAAATAAAACCAAGTTTTACTACCATCAACAACAAGTGATTTTCAATCTTCTCAATCAAATATTGATGATCAATTTCATATATTATTATAATGCAAATAATATTTATCTCATCAAATTTCAACTAAATTAATTTCTTTTATCTTAGTTTCATATTCAAGATATAATTTACTTTTATTAGTAATATCTATTATTCAATTTGTTCAAGTATGTGTTTCTAAATCAGTGTTAACATCAAGTGAATATAAATCATAATATGGAGTATCAACTCAGATACTTCATAGTACTGGAATATGTTCTAAATATCATCATAGTCACACTTGAAATACATATTGAATATCTGTATTATATTTTATATTTGAAAACATAGGCCCATAACCAATATATGATCAAAAATCATTTTTTCAAGCATAATCTGTATTGATAACTTTTCAAATTCATAAAGAAGAATATTTAACTTTATTATTATTTGGATTGAAATTAATAATTTCATTATTACAAAATCATTCAGAATTTATATCTTCACATTTAGCTGTAATTTTTGAATTATGTAAATTAACATCTAATCATAAATTTAATTTTGTAGTAAAGGTAATAGGAGTAGGTCATAAAGGAATTTCTGCTAAAGGTATTTTTATTCATTTTGCATTTACAATATTAGTACAATGAGAATTAGTAATTACATTATCATTTCAAAAATTTCAAAAAAGACTATTTAATGTAGGACTAGAAGAATTATCACAATTTCATATTCATAGTGGTGGAACAAAGTCTTTTTTAAATCATAAATAATTATCATTAACCATAGTATCAGTCAATTTTCACATTAAAGTACTTAAATCTTTTGCTTCATTATTTAAATTTCTAATAGCATATCAAAGTATTTTTATTAATGGTATAGTTCATCTAGTAGTTCATACTTTTATTACCCGAAAACTCCATTCGACATTTGCTCAAAATCATAGATAAAATTCTTTCCCATCAAAAGTTTTTTTAGCTCAAATTTTATCTACATAAAAACTTTTATTTGCATTAAAAGGTGTAATTTCAATACTTCAAGTATAATCTTTATAATTATTATAATCATAAATATCTCATTTTGATAAAATCTCTTTATACTTTAAAGGAATTCTTAATCAAATTCAATAATTATAATGTAAATAAATCCCATATTCAAATATCTTTTTTTCCCAAAAACCTAAATCAATTGATAAACTATCATGTATTCATTTTCTATTTTCAGTTCATATAGAAAAACCATTTAATAATGTTCAAGTATTATATAGAACTTTAGGATTTAATAAATCATTTTGTGAATCTATACAACTAGTTTTTTCTTTACTAGTTCATGAACCATAAATTAATGAACAATAATTTGATTTTATCAATACTCATCATACTTTTACATCTGTTCAATCAAAATTATCACTTGTTGGTTTTTGAGGAAAATTCTTTTGAATTGATTTTAAATTTTCAAAATTTTGTAATATTTCTGCTTTAGAAATTGATTTTATATCCAATAATTGCATTTTATTTTTTACTTGTTCAATATTTGGAACTAATAAAGAATATTCAACTACTTCTGTTCTTCTATAAACTTTTTTTGCAGTATCTAAATTAAATCATGGTATAGTTTTTTTAAATTCATTTTCTATTTCTTTATCTGTCGGAAAATTTATTTTTGAATTATTATTAGTTCATAAAAGATTTTTTATACTAGTTGACGATACTTTTCAATGGAAGTTTCATTGTTTTGAATTATTAAGTAAATTATCTTGAATATTTTTTAATTGTAAATTATTTTGAAATCTAATTGTTGTAGTTTTTTCATATGTAACTTTTCATGGATAGATTTTTAAAATAGGCTTACTTATAGTTATATTTCATAAATCAATATGTCTTGCTTTTAAGGTATTAATTTTTGTATTCAGTATATTTGTAGTATCAAAAATTGAATCAACTCAATTTTTTTTAATATTCATAGAATATCATTCAGGTAAAATTAATTTTTTAGGAAAACTATTTATTCATTCAAATTTTTTTTGAACTACATTATAATTTCTAGGAGTAATATTTTTAAAATTTATTTTATACGTTTTACCTCATTGAAACTCTAAAAATTTTTTAGTTATAACATTAGAACTTTGTAAATTTATTGCATAAACATTATTTCAAAATATTGAAAATAATATTCATAATAATGCTAGTATTGATATTATTTTTTTCATAATCTTTTATATTAAAAACTAAATTTTATTTTAATAAATCATTATAATTAATTTGCTTTTTATTTTTACAATTTCATATACAATTAACTTTAAAATTAAATCATTTATTATAATTAAATATATCATTATAATTTATTTTTTGTCTACAATATTTATTTTTATCAACATGTAATTCAAATTTTTTATTATAAATAAATATATCACTATATAAATATTTCAACTTATTTCTTTTACAATTTTGACAATTTATATTTAAGTATTTCTCTATTAATAAATCTACTGTTTCAAATACATCTCAATAATTCATTTTTTTAATACAGTTAATACATTTTACTTTAAAATGATTTAATGGACTATCTTTATTTATTATAGAAATAATATTAGAATATAAACTTTCTTTATCTTTATACTTTGCTTTAACTCTAAAAAAATATATTTCAGATTTTTCTAAATTTCATTTATAAAAATCCCAATGCCTATCCTTTGTATTAATTTTTTTATAATTTTTAAAATCTTTTTTTATTGAATATTGTACTTCATATATTATTTGTCTATCTCACCCTATGTAATTCCATGCTAATTTATAAAAAGAATTATCCTTTTTATATGCCTCATATATATGTAATTTAACTTGTTTATAATTTTTAAAAATCTTACTTGCTTCTTCTCTCATTTTTGTAAAATATGATTTATGATGATGTTTTTTTATAGAAGAATTTGTGTCAGTAATTGTAACAAGTAAACTATCATTGTAATTTCATGTTTTTCAACAACTATCATATGTGATTTCAGTTGAAAATACTTTTACATTAAATCATATTTGTATATTTGAACCTGTAAAACTTGTATCAAAATATCATTCATCTAAACTTCAAGAATTTATTATATTTATTCTATTATCTTCAGTATTCCAAGAGTATTTAAAATTACATCAACTAGAAGGAAATCAATTTAAAGTTCAAACTAAATTTACCCTTGATCAATTTGAAACAGTTTGATTATTTCAAGCATCTATTGATGCAATAGATTCATCTAAATCATTTATTCTAATAGTAAATTCTTTTTGATAAGTTCATCAACTTCAATCATCTGTCTCTAATTTTATTAAATATGAAGATTTTTGTTCATAATCTGGTGAAAAATTTACTTTTAAAGCATTTCAATCAATCTTAAATAAAATATTATCTGGATATGAAACTACATCCACCAAACTATATATAAAACTAGAATTATCTGAATCTATAGTAGATAAATTTCACACTAAAGTTCATGTATTTACATTTTCATCTATATTATCTTTTGATATAATTATATCTGTTGGTGATTGATTAGAACTTCATCAGTTGATATTTAAAACAAAATAATCATCTTCTATAAATCATCAATCATCAGGATTTCATCAGTTACAAGTAACTGTTAATTTAATATTATAAATTCAAGAATTATTATTTATATCATTTGCGTAAATTTTTGCCATATCTTTTTCATAAGACATTTCAATAAATAAAGTTCCTGTATCTTCGGTCCACATATAATCAATAAAATCACATAATTCAAATCAACTTGTTGTTGCAGTTAAATTTAAATCATTTGACACAGGAATTATAAGATTTATATCATTTCAAACATCAACTGAAGCTGCATATGTAATATTTAATCCACAAAAAAGTGACACTAGTAAAACTAGTGTCACTTTTTGTATTATTGCTAAAATTAATTGATTACTAAGTTTCATAATTCAATAAATTAATATTATCTATACATAATATATATAATATACATAATATCAAGAAATTTATTTAAATTCATTTATAAATTATATTTTAATCTATCTAATGCAATTTCTCTTCATGCAACAACAACTTTTGGATTTAATACCTTACTTTCTTCTTCTCATTCTTCAGCTTCAAAGAAAAATGAATTATCCATTCAAGTAAGTTCTAATTGCTTTTTAAGCTCAGGCTCAATAATTCTCATCACTCCTAATTTATCTAAAACATCATAAACTCTAAGTAATGCTTCTCCATTTTCAAAATCAGTCATTCTAACTATTTGTTCTAATCTAACTCACTTAGCTTCAAATTTAAAATCTCAAAGATATTTAACTTCTACTGCTTTTGGATTTATATTATCTTTTAAATCATATACTTTAATTTCTTTTATTTCATCTCTATCTAATTCTGAAGCATCAACTACATTTTTAGCATAATTATCTATTAAGTGATCTGTTAATTCAGCTATCCCTTCTCCAGTTGCCGCAGATATTACAAAAACTTCTTTTTTAGGAAATTTATTTTTAAATTCTGAAACTATAAATTCTTTCATTTCATCATCTAATAAATCAGCTTTTGAAAATACTACAATTTCTTCTTTATTTGCTAAATCAGGAGAAAATAATTCAAGCTCTTTTCTAATATCTTCGTAATCTTTAAAAACTTGATCCATTCTATACATATCAAGTAAATGTAACAATACACCCGTTCTTTCTATATGTTTTAAGAATTCTACTCATAAACCTTTTCACTCTGAAGCTCATGGAATTAATCCAGGAACATCTTCCATAACTAATGATTTACCTTTATGATCAAGTACTCACAAGTTTGGGGTAAGAGTTGTAAATGGATAATCACCTATTTTTGCTTTTACATTTGTAATATTTGAGATAAGTGTTGATTTTCAAGCAGATGGAACTCCTATAATACCTATATCAGCTACAAGCTTTAATTCAAGATGTAAATCTTTTTCTTCAGATACATCACCAAGCTCTGCAAAAGCTGGTGCTTGTCTAGTAGATGAACAAAAGTGAGAATTTCAAAATCCTCATTTACCTCATTTAGCAACTAATAATTTAACATTATTTTCAGATAAATCCGCAATTAACTCTCAAGTATTAGCATCTTTTACTATAGTTCAAACTGGTACTTTTAAAACAAGATGCGGAGCATTAGCTCAATTACAATCCTGAGTTCAACCTCATTCTCACTTTTCAGCTTTTAATACTTTTTTATGTCTATACTCAGATAAAGTATTTAAATTTTCATCTGTTAATAAATATACATCTCAACCATCTCATGCATTACCTCCCCGTGGTCCTCATTTTGGAATATATTTTTCTCTTCTCCATGAAACAAGTCCATCTCAACCTTTTCAAGAAATTACTTTAATTTTAACCTCATCTATAAACATCTATATTTGTATATTATTTTTAAATTTTCTATATTATATGGAAAATTTAAAAAAAGCAACTATGGTTTTAGTTGCTTTCTACCAATCTTTTTCATTACTTCCTCAATTTAATAAATTGTTATTAAAAAATGGATCATTGAAAAAATTAGCAAATGGGTCATTAGAGGTATTTTCTTTATAAACCTTATTAAAACTATCTGCATTATCATTTTGCTCTTGTTTTAATGATTCTTCATATTGTTTTAATGCCTGCTCTTGCTGAGAAGTTAAATCATTAGATTCTTCTTGTTTTTTTCATCATTGTCATTCTTTATTTTCTCATCATTGTGATTCTTTGTTTTTTCAAGTATTTCAATCTTTATTTTCTTCTCAAGATTTTTCTCAATTTTGTTTTTTACTAGACTCTTCTCCTTTTCAATTTTTATTATCAGATTCCTCTCATGAACCTCATTTAGAATCTTGTTTTGATTCTCATTCTTTAGATTCTTTTCAAGATTTAGAATCTTGTTTTTTTTCACTTTCTCATTTATTAGTTTTATCTGACTCATCTTTATTATCTCATTTTTTTTCTTGATTTTTTTTATCCTCTTTTTTCTTTTTCTCTTGCTTTATTTTATTTAAAACAAACTCTAAATTTTTCTTTGTTTGCTCATCATATTTTATATTTAAAGCATTACTATAATATTTCACTGACTCTTCCCAATTTTTTATTTTTTTTGTATTATCTTTTTCTAATCCTCATATTCTATAAAAAGAATTAGCTATATTATGATTTATATCAAAATTTATTTCATTTTTTTCTTCTCATAAAATACTCATATATTCTTTAATAGCTTCTTTATATTTTTTCTCTTTATAAAAAGAATTAGCTATATTATAATATCACTCTTTATTTCATGCTTTTTTAAAATAGTCTATACTTTTAGAATATTCTTTTTTATTATATAATTCTTTTCATGAATAATTATTATAAAAAGCATCTATCGAAAAAATATTTAATATAAAAAATCATAATACAATAAATATTATTTTTTTATGCATGATGTTTTATATTTTTAAGTTTTAAAATATCTCAATTAGCTAAATAAACCATATTATCTATTTTACTAACTGCGTAAGTATTTATTCTATCACAATATGATAATATTTCTTTAAAATTTCTTACTTCTTTTGTCATATTATTTTTTATTTAAAAAATAAATTTTATCTTCGAAAAAATATAATAATATAAATAAAATAAAACTTATCATACTTATAATTGTTAAATTTCTTCAAAAATCTCATAATTCTCAATTTACATTTTTTTCATATACTTTTTTCTCCAAATTATCAGTGTATTTTTCTAATTTTTTTAAATCTCATACATCAGATACTTCAAAATAATCTCCATCTAAAGCTGAAGCTATATCTTTTAGATTATTCTTATTAATTTTACTTACAACATATTGTCATTTGTATTTTTGATAATTATATCTTCAAAAAGCATCTCTTCATGTAATTATTCTTCCTCATTTATTTGTTCATACTCATACTACTAAATATGTTATTCATTTAACATTTTTTGTAAGATTTTTTATATCTGATACTGCTATACTATCATCTGGATCACCTCAGTCAGATATAAATACCAAAGCTTTACTTCTATCATCACTATTATTAAATCTTTCAATTCATAACGATAATGCTTTTGTAAAATCTGATCATTGTTTTGTAAGATTTCTATAATCTACTCCTTTCAATAATGTAAGAAATAAATCATGATCAATTGTTAAAGGAATAGTTGAAACAGCATCTCAAGCAAAAATAATTAATCAAAATCTATCTTCCCTATGATTTACTACATATTTTGAAATACTATCTTTTATAACATCTAATCTAGTATAAGCATATTTCGAATCTGTTATATCTGCAACATTCATTGATTTACTAACATCTACTACAAATATCATATCTATTCACTTACTTTCATTATGTATTTTTTTATCACCATATTTTATTCAAAAACTAGCGAATAAAATTATAAATAATGAAAATAATAAAAATATATATTTTACATAAAAATACTTTCAAGTAGACAACAGATTAAAACTTTTATTAAATTTAATTTGCTTTTTATATGATTTATAAAAAACAAAAACTATAAATCATACTAAAAGTACAAATATAACAAATGTTAATAGATTTAAATTTGTTAATTCCATATTTTTTAATTTTTATTTTTAAAACTAATATTACTTATCATTAAATATGTAAATAATAATAGTAAAATTGCTAAGCTATAGATAAATACATTATAGTATTCACTATATTCTTTCTTTATTTCTATATTAATATCATTTTTTTCTAGTTCAGATAATTTATTAAAAATTGCATTAAAAGTATTATTATTATCTGCTCTAAAATATTCTCATCATGTTTCTTTTGCTATTTTCTTTAATGCTTCATCATTTAAAGGTGGTATTTTTACCTGTTTTTTAAATGGTCAAACATCATAAGTAATAGTTCATCAATTCTTACTTCATATTCATATTGTATATATTTTTATTCACTGCTTTTTTGCAGCTAATCAAGCTAAAACTGGATCTACTCAAGTATTAGCATCACCATCTGTTAACAATATAATCACCTTTTCTCTTTTTTTATATTGTTCTTTATCTTCTCACTTTGGAGCTCTAAATAATGTTTTAGCCATTAATATAGAATCTCAAATAGCAGTTCCATTTAATGATCTTTTTTGTTGATTTATATTATCAGTTGAAAGCCTAGAAACAGTTTCATCTAATATATTATAATCAAATGTAAGTGGTATGCTTGTAAAAGGTTTTCAAGCAAAAACTACTAATCATAATCTATCTGTTTTTAAATTTCAAATAAAATTATTTATAACTCTCTTTGCTGCTTCTATTCTACTTGGTTTTAAGTCTTCAGCTTCCATACTACCAGATATATCTAAAGCAAGAACTATATCTATACCATTTTTTTGTATTTTTTGACTTACATTTGTAGTGTTTGGATTCGCTAAAATAATTATAAAATTTATCAATATTAAAACTACTAAAATAGATTTAACATAAATTTTATAATTAGATAATTTAAAATGATTTTTTATATCACTTACAAATCAAAAATTAAATCATTTTATCTGCTTTTTATGAAAAAAATATAATACAATAGGAATAAGTAATAATAAAACAAAATATCACTTATTTAAATATTCTATATTCTCAAATATATTCATTTTTTATTTAATTATTTTTTTAATATCTTCTATCATTTTTTTTCTTATTTCATTATTATCATCTATATCCTTCATATATTCTTTATAGTAAATACTTTTTACCAAATTTTTAAGATCATTACTTAAATCTAGATTACTTATTTCCTTAAAAGTCATTTTTGAAATATTTTTTTCTCATTTATATTCTAAAATTTCTCTTAAAATATATAACAATTTTGAATAAAATATTTTTTCATTTTCATCTAAATAATCTTTTTTAAAATTTTCTAAAATATCATAATAATCTATCCCCCTCTCAATCTCCCCCAAAGGGAGAGAAGGAGCTGCAGGTTTAATAATCTTATTAATATTTTTATAAATAAAATACAATATTAACAAAAATATTAAGTATACTAAACTATAAGTTATATTTATTGGAAAAGATAATAATACATCTTTTATATCATAAATATCTGTCATTTTAATTACTTACTTTACTAAAATATCACATTAACTCTTTAAAAATATCACTTTTTGTATCTATTTTTATATATCACAATTTATTTTTTTCTATAATATTTTTAAAATGTCATAATTTATTTTTTCTATATTTTTTGTATTCTTCTAATTTTTCATTAGATACATCAATATTTATAAAATCTTTTCATTCATTTAATACTACATCTCAAAGTAATTCACTCAAATTATTTTCAAAATAATCAAATATATTTATTATTACTACATCATTATTATTCGAAACTAATTTTAATAATTTTTCATCCACTTTATCTGTAGAATCAGTTAAAATAAATATTAAATTTTCACTTACTTTATTTGACACTAAATAATCTAAGATTTTATTTATTTTACCTATTGTCCCCTCGCCCTTTGGGAGAGGGTTAGGGTGAGGGATTTTTTCTAAAATATCTATCATTTTATAAATATTTTCTCTTGATTTCTTATAATTTATAAAATCAATTCAAGATTCATCATAAATAGCTCATCAAATATTATCATTATTATAATATGCAGATAAAGAGAGAGAATAAAATATATCTATAAGTAAATCTCTTTTAGTAATATTACTGCTTCAAAAAGACATACTTTTAGTATTATCTAGAAAAAATAACACATTTAAATCTCTTTCTTCTTCATATTTTTTTACATACATTTCTCAAGTTTTACTTGAAGCCTTCCAATCAATATTTTTTACATGATCTCAAAAATGATATTGTCTATGTTCAGAAAATTCCATTCAATTTCATGAAAACTTACTTTTATATGCTCCAAATAAACCTCAGTTTAATATTTTAGATAATTTAAAATCAAGAACTTTAATTTTTTTATTTATTTTCATATTTTTTTCTAAAAATTAAACTACTTTAACTCCATCTAATATTTGTTTAATAATATCTATATTTGTTACATCATTTACAACTGCTTCATAGTTTAATGATAACCTATGAGACAACACATTCATAGCAATTTGTTTAATGTCTTCAGGAGTAACAAAACTTCTTGAATCCATTAATGCTAATACTTTTGCTCAAGAAATAAGAGACAACCCTCATCTAGGAGAAATACCATAGCTTAAATATTCTCAAATATTTTCTAAACCATATTTTTCTGGAGTTCTTGTCGCTTCAATAATATCACTTACATATTCATATATATTATCAGAAACATATATTTCACTTAATAATGATTGAATTTCTTTTATTTGTTTTTTGTTTAAAATCTTATTAACTTTAATATTTTCATAATCATTATTTAATTTTTTATACATTTCTATTTCATTTTCTTTTGATCCATACTCAACATTTACTTTCATCATAAATCTATCTAATTGAGCTTCTGGTAATCTATAAGTACCTGATTGTTCAATAGGATTTTGAGTAGCTAAAACTATAAATGGTTCTTCTAAATCAAAAGTTTCTTTTCAAATAGTAATATGTTTTTCAGCCATAGCTTCAAGTAATGCAGATTGAACTTTACTTGGTGCTCTATTTATTTCATCAGCTAAAATAAAATTATTAAATATTGGTCATTTTTTTATTAAAAATTCTCATGTTTTAGCATTATATATTTCAGTTCAAACCAAATCACTAGGTAATAAATCTGGAGTAAATTGAACTCTATTAAAACCTAAATCAAGAGTTTTACTTAATGTATCAATAGTTAAAGTTTTAGCTAAACCTGGCACTCATTCAATCAAAATATGTCATTTAGCTAACAATCAAATAATCATAGATTTTATAAGATCATCTTGTCATACTATTTTTTTATGTACTTCTTTCACTACTTCGTTTATTTTTTCTGAAGCTAAATT
>Ga0256843_1002249_pt1 | contig 14278 bp, 18 predicted proteins | sample AlvinellametaG_FD_191572 | JGI IMG/M metagenome (GOLD analysis project Ga0256843, IMG submission 191572) | Pompeii worm associated microbial communities from hydrothermal vent at the East Pacific Rise, Pacific Ocean - Alvinella | ecosystem: Host-associated > Annelida > Integument > Unclassified ... | reverse complement strand
TGCAAAAGTAAGCATTGATGATTTAGAGGGTGACCAAAAAATCGGTGCTGAGATAATTCTCCGCGCTGTAAAAGCTCCGGTAAAACAGATTGCACAAAATGCTGGTTATGATACTGGTGTTGTTGTAAATGCTATTGAGAATGCAGATAGTGAGACAATCGGTTTCAATGCTGCAACGGGTGAATATGTAGATATGTTTGAAGCAGGTATCATCGACCCACTTAAAGTTGAGCGTGTAGCCCTTACAAATGCAACTTCAGTATCAAGCTTACTTCTAACAACAGAAGCAGCAATTTTTGAACTTCCAAAAGAAGAAACTGCTGCACCAGATATGGGAGCAGGAATGCCTCCACAAATGGGTATGCCAGGTATGATGTAAACACCTATTAATCTTTCAGAAACCCCTTATTTTAGGGGTTTACAAACTCTTTCTTTTAATTTCCCAACCAAATAGAAATTCTATATTAAAATTTGCTTTTTTAAATATCGAGATGGAATATCCCCAATAAAACACCAGAAAGAAGCCATAGTTATTTGGATTATTTATCTCCAAATGAATTTTAAAAAAGGTATAATTTAAAGGATTTAAAACTGAATTCTCAACTAATTAAATTTCTGTCTATAAAAAGGAGAAGATTCCAATCATAATATATTGACCAAATATTCAATCTGACATAAATCATACATAACTATTTTATAATTTGATTTATGATTGTTAAAGTGATAGAACTAGAAGAAAATATACTCAAACATAAAGAGTACCTATTATCGGTACATCAAAATACAGAGAATCTATTATCTCAAATATCTATGATTTTAGATTTTGGTCTGGATAATGATAAACTTAATAAATGGTATCGACTTAATAAAGTCTCGATAAATACAATATATGAGCTAATAGAGGAAAAAGAAACAAGTGAAAGTCTTACTAATTGAAGATGATATACAACTCAACACTACTATATCTAATTTTTTACAATCTATAAGCTATAAGGTTGTATCTGTTTTAGATGGTGAAGTAGCAATAAATACGATAGACAAAGAAGATTTCAATCTGTTTATCATAGATATAAATATACCAACTATCAACGGCTTAGAGATTGTAAAATATATACGACAAAAAGATTTAAACACACCTATTGTTATCATCACAGCTTCGATAGAGTTAAATAACTTCAAATCAGCTTTTGAGTATGGTTGTAGTGAATATATAAAAAAACCTTTTTTCTTAGAAGAGTTAGAGATACGCATAAACAATCTACTCTGTAAACGTATTGAAAATATCATAAATATATCTCAAAATATCTCTTATGATGTGGAGTATGAAGAGTTAAAGATAGACAATGAAGTGATAAAACTACGAAAAAAAGAGAGACGACTCCTAACTATACTTTTACAAAATCTCAACCACACAGTAGATAATGAGACTCTATGCTCTTATATTTGGGAAAATGAGATAAAGCAGAGTTATCCACTAAGACAACTTGTAAGTGAACTTAGAAAATATTTTGACACAAGTGAAAATTTTATATTTTCAGATGTAGGGATAGGGTATAGATTTGAAGCTAAAAACTAAAATATACATTTTTCAAACTATTTTTACAATTATCTTACTCTCTTTTGAATTTTTTACATACAAAAGCTATGAGACTCAATACAAAAATGACCTAATGGAGTATATCAGCGAAGAATCAAACTTCTATAAACAACAACTTGTAAGCTCTTATTATGAAGCATTTCATAAGTTTGATACTCAAAAAAAACTCTTTCGTTCTATCCATAAGGAAGCTTTAGAGATACTCCAAACAGACTCAAATATACCTTTAGATAGTTTAGTCAAAGAGTTAAAAAAGAGGTTTCATCTTAAAAATATAAATTTTCATATATACCTCATAGATAAAAACTACACTATCTATAAAACCACATACCAAAAAGATTTAGGTTTTAATCTCTCAGTAGTACCAGAAGCAAAAGAGTTTTTAGACAAAACAAAAAAAGATAAAAAAATCTATATATCTGATTTTGTATCAACTGATGCTTTGACGATGGAGTATAAGCTCTATTCATACTCATATCTTAAAGATAACCACTTCTTAGAGCTTGGGTTTATAGACAATGATTTGTACAATAGTTTTAGAGTAACGATAGAGAAGTTTTTAGACTCTAAAGATGCTACAATATACAATATACTAAAAACAAAAGATGGCTACAACTACTATAACTTATCAGCAAAAAGAGTCCAAAACAAAGAGAAGTTTTTTCAAAAAATAAAAAAAGTATCACCTCAAGATGTTTATAAAAATCCAATCATCAACTCTTATAAGATGGGTAATCCAATCACCACATACAAAGATAACAATGCAATAGTTTTTGTGCCACTTTTTAAAGATAATATGTACAGAAAAATAGGATTTGAAAATGTTGTACTTAAAGTAAAGATAGATATATCTTCAAAACTTGAAGCTCTTAAAAAATATAAAAATATTTTTTATATATCTATGGTTGTAACTTTACTTTTTTTACTTACTATTTATATCTTTATAAACAAACACTTCACATACCCGATAGAAAAAATAGTAGAATCTATAACTAACAAAAAAAAGGTTAGCCAAAAGAGTATCATCAACAAAAAAGATGAACTATCCATAATAGCAAAAGAGTATAACAACCTCTTAGCGTCTCTAAACAAAGAGATTTTAACAAACAAAACACTTTTAGAGGAAAACAAACGCTTCATAGCCGATACAGTCCATCAGATACGAACACCTCTTACAAACATTATGATGAACTCAGAGATGATAAAAAGGAGTGACAAAGAGAATAAAGCTGAGAATTTTATAGACCAAATCAATGCCTCCATAAATATGCTTACAAACTCTTATGAGGATCTATCATATACTATCACTTATGATACCATAGAGTACTCAGCTACAAAACTCTCCTTATCGGAGATACTCACACAAAGAGTTCAATTTTTCTCAACTATCTCAAAAGTAAATTTTAAAGAGCTTATCTTTGAGATAGAAAAAGATATATATTTTAAGATAAATCAAATAGAGTTAGAGAGACTCATAGACAACAACATCTCAAATGCGATTAAATATGCAGATACCAACAAACCTATAACTATAACTTTAAGAAGGGTGCAAAACTCTATATACTTGGAATTTAAAAGCTATTCACAACCTATTAAAAATAAAGAGAAGCTTTTTGAGAAAAATTATAGAGAAGATGAATCTAAAAGAGGCTTAGGTTTAGGGCTAAATATGGTAAAACTAATCTGTAAAAAATATAACATAAAGTATGAACTAACTTACATAGATGGGCAAAATAATTTTAAATATACTTTTAAGGTTGCTAATAATGTATAAAATAATATTTTTACTACTATCTATAACCTTTGTACTTCATACCAAAGAGTATAATAAGTCTGAAAAAGAAAGTAGTAAAGGTCATTTTACATATATTGGATTTGAGGGTGAAGCTGGTTGGGAGAAAGTAGATTTATATACCTTTTTAAATATAGAAAGCCCCCTTTGATTTCTACAACATAGAATCTCCAAACGGTTTAAGATTTTGTTCTTGGAGTTGAGTATAAGTTAAATACCGATTTTAATTTATGGTTTTAATATAAAAAGCAGCAAATATATCTCTACTTTTCTATATTTTTATACAAGAAGTTCTCTTTAATGTAGTATGACTTTTTCTTTCCCATCATTGCTTACCTAGTCAACGGACTTAGAATCGGTTTTATATTTAAGGGTAGGTGTATATACTGACTTTGTAGATTTTTTACATATAGCTATATCTTTGAGTCTATTTTCATTTTTTGTACATCAGTTTAAAAAATGGGAAAAATCAAGTAGTATAAAAAAACTTTTCAGATTAATTAATCTCCAATCATTAAATCTTACATATATCTTACATTGTGTTGTTATAGTTTGTTATCTAATTTAAGGAGGAAGGATATGGCGATGATTAATTGTCCAGAATGTAATGAGGAAGTAAGTGAATCAGCAATAAAGTGTCCAAAATGTGGTTTTACAATAAATGAACCTAAGCGAAGTTTATTTGGAAAAATTATTAAATGGACTTTTATAATTTTTAATATAATAATGTTACTATGGGTGTTTACTGGTGGTGGAGCAGCATCAAATGCAGTAGCAACTGCTGGAAGTGATGCTGAAGCAGCTGGTGCAGCAATTGGTGGAGCATTAGGAATGGGTATGCTTTTTGTAATGTGGGTTATTGGCGATATTATATTGGGTTTATTTGTTTTATTTACAAGACCAAAATCATAAATAAAGGATTTTAAATTATGAAAAAAATTATATTAAGTATAATTATCCTATTAAATGTAAACCTATTTGCATATCAACATAATACAGGTTTTATTTCAATTGATGATTTTGAAGATTTAAGTATTAAAACTAATGGAGTAAGAATAAATAATTTTTCTTTAGCTGAAACAAAATCTTGGATGGCAAAAGGGCTTGTAAATATAGTAGTTACATTTTCAGCTAAAAATAAAAATGGTGTGAATAAACATTTTTCTGCAATGTTTATAGGATTAGATAAAGATAATAATGTTATATGGGCACTAAATGCTGAACCTATAATGGCAACAATATCTAAAAATAAAACAGAATCAATAAACTCAGATTCTTATGTACAGCCTGGAACATTGTCAAAAACAGTTAAAGTTATGACAATAATTAATGGTGATATATGAAACTCGTCTAGTTTTGTCTAAATCTAAGGTTGTTTTATTATTCTAATGAAGTATAATTCAGTCAAAATAATTTAAAGCTATGCTAAAATATCTCCAATTTAAACTGGAGAAAAGAATGAGAAAAATCTTGCTACTGATACTCAGTGCTTCTGCAATCTTTGCAAGTCAATGTAATTACAACCTTAGAGAGTTACAGATTAACTGGAAGGCTTACAAAACACCACTTAAAATTGGTGTAGGTGGTACCTTTGATGATGTGAAGATCAAAACAACAGACAAAAGTTCTACAAAAACTTTTTTAGAAACTTCTACTATTGTCATCAATACTGCTTCAGTAGATTCAAAAAACAGTGGACGTGATGCAAAATTAGTACAATATTTTTTCAATACTCAAAATGTAAAAAGTATCAAGGCTAAAGTTGTCTCCATTAAAGATAAAATTATTACTGTTGCTATCTCTATGAATGGTATTACAAAAAACATACCAATGAAATTAGATCTTGAAGCAAATGAAGCAGAAGCCAAAGGCTATATAGATTTAGCTGACTTTAAAATGATTCCTTCTCTAAAATCTATTAATCAATCTTGTTATGTTCTTCATAAAGGCAAAACATGGAGAGATGTCACCATAGATTTTACAGTAAAAACAGAAAAAACGTGTAAGTAGGCTACTATGCAAAATCCATTTGAAAGCGGACAGATTAGAAATTATGTTCTACTCTATGCAAGTATCATAGTTATCATGGTGCTCTTTTTTATTGCAACTACACTTTTTAATGAACCTAAAAAAGTAGAAAAAAAAGAGTTTAATACAGAAATAAATGCTACACAAAAAGCACTTAAAAAAGCACAAGAAGTAAATGAAACAACTTCTCAAACTAAGTTTAAGTTACTTCAAGAAGCATATTAGAGCCAGGCACTACTCTTTTGTAACAATATAAAGTTGTTCATGTCCTAAACGTTTTAAAATATCCATCACAGAGACAAAGTCTTGAAATTTAGACTCTTTGTCACTGCGTAGAACAACTGTCTGTTTTTTAGATATTTTTGATAGTTTATCTTCAAGTTGAGTAAGATTTACTCTCTTCTTTTCAAAGAACATCTCACCTTTTGCATTGACATAAACAGTGACCTCTTTTTTTACATCCTCTTTTTGAGTTGCTTTAGCATTGGGCAAATCAACAGGAATTACTCCCTGTTTAATAAATGTAGCAGTTGTTAAAACCATAACAAGTAGTACTAACATAATATCGATAAAAGGAATAACATTTATCTGATCAAAACGTTTAAAGTGTTTTTTTCTACATTTAGACATTACTTTGTTTCTCTTCTTGGGCAACATCAAATTTTGTAAGAATTCTCTCCACTTTTCTTAAAACAATAGTATAGGCAATAATTGCAGGCATAGCTACAACAAGTCCAGCAGCTGTAGCTTTTAAAGCTAGTGCTAAACCAATCATAATCTTTTTCGCATCAACAGCCCCAATATCACCTAAAGAGTAAAATGTAATCATAATACCAACAACAGTTCCTAAAAGACCGACATAAGGAGCATTTGAACCAATAGCACTAATAACGCTTATATTATCAGTAAGATCTAACTCTAAATTATCTCTATGTTTATAATCCTCTATTCGAACACTCTTATAGAACATCATTCTCTCAATAAAAAGCCAAAGGGTTACAATACTCATCAAACCAAGCGCCCCCATAACCCCATAATCTAATATATTCTCTGCATATGCTATCAACGAACTTGTTACTTGCATCTATTGTTCCTCTGTTTTTTTAAATCTTAATTTTACGGTTGTACCTTGATTTGGTGATGAGTCAAAAATTAACTCTATGCTATTTTCATCACAAAATCTCTTTACCATAGTTAAACCTATACCAAAGCCTTGCATCTCTCTATTTATCTGATAGTAATTATCAAAGATACCCAAAAGTTCTACCTCATCCATACCTATGCCATAATCTCGAATATAGAGTATATTCTCACGCAGAGTAATATCAATCTTTTTAGAATCTTTTGAGTATTTAATACCATTATCAATTAAATTATCAATAACTTTTGCAAGACCAATTTTATCCATATAAAGTTCACACTTCGTTAATTCGACTTGAAATTGAATATGAGGATAGATTTTTTCTAAAAAATCAACACGGTTTTGCACAAGCTTTTCTAATGAAAAATATTCTTTGACTTTTTGCTTTGTCTGCATTTTAATAAGATAATCTAACTCATTATAACGTTGTTTTAACATCTCGCATGCATTTTCAATCCGCTCCATACGTTTTAAACTTTTAACATCATCCATACTCTTTTTTAACATTTGTGCATTTGTTGTTATTGTACTTATAGGGAGATTAAGTTCATGAAGTGTCTCTTTTGAGAGATTTTGTAGATTTTGAACATACTCTTGTAAAGGATCAACTGCTAATTTTGCAATAAATACTGCAGTTAGAATCACTAAAGAGAGTCCTATTATACCTAAAAGAAAGTAATTTTGTATATCCATTACATCTAAAGCATAATAGAGAAATAGTAAAAAAGAGCTTACGGTAAGAAAGTAAAATATAAAAATATTTATACGAAGATTACGGAACAAGTTTGTATCCTATACCTCGTATGTTTTCAAATTTTAATTCTGGAAGCATCTGTTTCAAACGATTAATGTAGACACGTACAACACCATCACTACCACTCTCTGAACTACTCCAAAGCTCATCAAGTATCAACTCTTTTGGAAGCGTTTCATTGTAGTGTTGCATAAAAAGCAATAACAGAGCATACTCTTTTTGTGAAAGATCTAACTCTTCTCCTTTGTAACGAATCGTTTTATGAAGGGCATCATGAGATAGATCACCTACACACTCAGGAGTCTCTTTTTTCACCCTATTCAAAAGTGCTCTGATGCGCAATAAAAGCTCTTCCATATCAAAAGGCTTCGTTATATAATCATCACAACCATTAACAAAACCCTCTTTCAACTTCTCCTTTTCTGTATGAGAAGTCAAAAAAATTGCAGGCGTTGAATCATCTGCCTCACGCAGCTCTTTTAAAAGAGACAATCCATTAATAAGAGGAACATTAATGTCAAATAAATAGAGATCATATTTTGTTTTATAGATAGCATCTAATGCATCTTGTCCATTAGGAGTATGCGTAACAGCATACTCTTCATCTTCCAATAGATCAACAATAGTCTCTCCAAAAAGGATATCATCTTCTAAAAGTAATATTTTAATCGACACTCTCAATAGCCCATGAAATAGTTTGACCCGCATACATTGGCACTACATTAGAGTATGTTTCAGGCACAACAAAAGGTCGTTTTTCAAGTGTCACTTCTTTAAATTCAGGACAAATTCCATAAATATTTTGAGCATTATCACTTACAAAACTTTGAAGATTATCCAACTTATCAAACTGTTCAAAGATTTCACATAAAAGTTGTAATGCAATTGGTGCAGTAAAAACACCTGCAGCACAACCACACGCCTCTTTTTTATTTTTCGGATGTGGAGCAGAATCAGATCCAAACATAACTTTTGGATGAGCTTCTAATGCAACAGAGAGAAGAGCATCTAGATCTTCAGGACGCTTTGCAATAGGTTTACAGAAATGATGTGGCATCATCATTCCACCTATTACATCATCTAAAGTTAAAAGCAGATGATGAACGGTAATAGTAGCATACAGGTTATCATATTTATCTAACATATCAACAGCAGCTTTGGTTGTAATATGCTCCATAATAATTTTCAAGTCTGGAAAATTTTGTGCTAACAGCTCATAAATAGACATAAATTCAGCTTCACGATCCATAACAAAACCATCAGTCTCACCATGTACACACAATGGAAGACCTAACTCACTCATTGCCTCTAGTGTTGGTCTCATCTCTTCTATATCAAAAGAGCTCACACCACCTTCAGAATTTGTTGTAATTCCGGCAGGATAAAGCTTCACTGCTGTAATTTCATCAGCAATGTCTGTTAAAAACTTTTTATCATAATTTTGGTAAAAAAGTGTCATATAAGGTTCAAAATAGTCATTTGGAACTGCTGCCATTATACGCTCTCTATAAGAAAGAACATCTTCTTTGGATGTTACAGGAGGTACAAGATTTGGCATAATAACAGCACCGCTAAATGAGTAGGCTGAAAGAGGAGCAATATTTTCAAGCATTACACCATCACGCAGGTGTAAATGCATATCAAGTGGCATTAAAAGTGTATGCGTTTTCATCAAAAAATCCTTGAATTGTTAATTGATATAATTATAACAAAGTTGCTATTAAATACCCCATAAATAGACATCACTAAAGGCTATAAACATACCTATAAATGCTAAAGCTTTATAAAGATGAGAAAGTTTTATAAAAGGTTTCCCATCTATAAAGATCCCTAACTGAACTGCTGATACTATAAGTGATGAAAAAATAAAAAAGATAAAAGAGACAATAATAACAAGATACCAACTCTTATAGAGAAAACCATAACTCAAAAGAGCAATAACTGCGGCTAAGACAATAACATTTTGAATCAACATACTGGTATTTGATTTTTCCTCTTTCTTATAAACGCGGGCAACTTTAAAGTAAATAAAAGAGAGCAGAAGTGCAAAATAAAAAAGCATAAATATAATTCCTCAAATAATTTTGAAAGAATTTTATCTAAACAATATTAACTACTCTTTATTTTATCACTTTTGTTTGTGGTTTTGAGATAGAAAGAATCACCTCTTCTTCTATTGTTTGAGGCATTTTTCCAGCAGCTACAAGGTCTAAAATCTTATGCAATCTCTGCTCTTCTAGCTCTTTCTCTTTTAAAAACTGTTCATGTAAAAGCTTCTCTTCATGCAATCTTTTCTTTAACTCTCGATTTTTTTTAGCATTTAAGTAGAGTAAAAGTAGTGCTATCATAATCAATATAATAACGGCAATAACAATATAGATACCATAATGCATACCTTCACGCTTCATATCTACTTCTAGTTGAGAAGTTTTGATTTTAGTAACAGACTCTTTTTGTGCTATATCTTTTTGAGCCTCTGCATTTAATTTAGCAATATGAAGTTGATTTTGTGAACGAATTTTTTCTAATTCTATTTTTGTATTTGCTTCGATTTTAGATAATTCTACTCTATTTTCTCTATCTTTTTGTCTATCTTGCGCTATATTAGCCATAGAGTTTGGATTTACTCCTGTTCTTAATGTTGAACCATTCAGAAGTTTAATTTTATGACTCTCTTTATCATTACCACAACCATTTAAAAGTAGAAGTGATAAAATGACAAATATTCCCATATATCGCATACTATTGTCCTTATACCAAAGAGCTTTTTGCTTTAACAATAAGTTCATTAATCACTTTTTCGTATAAAGTAACATCCTCTTTCGATGTAGACTCAAAACGAGTAACTAGAACCGGTGTAGTATTTGAAGCACGAACAAGTCCCCACCCATTTTCAAAATTGATTCTTACACCATCAACGGTAATAATATCTTTGATTTTTGGAAAATCTGCAGGAGGATTTTGTAACAGCTCTTTTATCTTATCCATCAGTTTAAACTTCTCTGCCTCTGTTGTCTCTACTTTAATCTCTTCCGTTGAGTAAACCTTTGGCAGTTTTGCAAGCTCAGCATCAAGATCTATACCATCATAAATAAGCTCTAACATACGGAGTGTTGCATATATAGCATCATCATAGCCAAAGTAACGATTTTTAAAGAAAACATGCCCACTCACTTCACATGCAAGGTCTGCATTGGTCTCTTTCATCTTTACTTTTAAGTTTGAGTGCCCTGTCTTATACATTATGGCTTTTGCACCACGGCGTTCTAGCTCATCATACATCACTTGTGAACACTTCACCTCACCAATAACAGTAGGTTTATCCATCTTCATAGAGTATAAAAGCGCCATCATATCGCCTTTGATGTTGTTCTTATGCGTAAGAACTGCAATTCTATCAGCGTCACCATCATAAGCAAACGCAATATCACCCTCTTTCTCAAGAAGTGCTTTTACATCTTCCAAGTTATGTTCTACTGAAGGATCCGGGTGGTGATTTGGGAATGTTCCATCAGGATCAACATAGAGCCCTTTTGTATGTAACTCTAAACGTTTGAAAATATCTTCAGTTACAATGCCGGCAACACCATTACCACAATCATAAACTATCTTAGTATCCATCCCTTTTAAGTGTTGAAATTCATTCACTAAAAAATCAACATATCTTGAAACGGCATCTATCTCTATCACTTTTCTCTCTGGAGTCTGAGGCATATCCATAGCTTCACACTCACGTCCAAGTGCATAGATATCGTTTGAAAAGAAAGGAAGCTTATCTATAGTAATTTTAAAACCGTTATATTCACTTGGATTATGGCTTCCTGTAATCATCACAGAAGCAGAAGGAGTGATGCCATTCCACTCCTGATAATTAGTAAAGTAGTTTACAGGAGTAGGTACCATACCCATATTAAGTACAGTTTTACCACCTGCATTCAAACCTCGAGTAAGATACTCAAAAAGAATTGGAGAGTGACTTCGTGCATCATAACCGACTGCAACATACTCACCACCTATTTTATCTGCAAGTGCTCGACCAATCTTAACAACACTTGACTCATTCAACTCTTTTTCATAAATACCACGAATATCATACTCTCTATATATGCTCACTAGCTTTTCCTTAAAATTTATTATGAAATAATACTATGAAATTAATTAAAAACAGATACTATGTTTTTATATCAAGATAAGATGGTGTTGAAAAATCAAGTTGTGAAATTCTTTTTACACTACTTCCATCAATACCATTTGTATAGAGGAATTTTTGAAAATCTTGTGAATTTTGAAATGTCTTCTCACCCCAATATGACTCTTTTGTAGAGTAACTCTTTTGAGAGAAATCAGTAAAAGTATATTTATTGACATTATCTGCTATCTCTTGTTTAATCTGCTTAACTTCATCTTTAGATAATTTTTGTGTATATAAATCTTTTATAGCACTACTATTTGATGATACTTGCATATTAAAATCTCCTATCTATCAACTTTATATACTACTAAATCGGCAAGACTATTCAACATCTTTAAATTTATCTCTGATTACCAAAAATTGGTCTAAATTCTTTAAAAAGAGATCAACTAAATCAGGATCAAAATGCTTCCCTCTTTCATCTTTAAAAAGTTGAATAATTCTATCTATTTCCCACCCTTTTTTATAGACTCTATCTGATCCAAGAGCATCAAAGACATCTGCAACTGCAGTAATACGACCAAATATATGGATCTTCTTACCTGAAATACCATTAGGGTACCCTGTTCCATCCCATTTCTCATGGTGTCTATATGCAACTATTGCAGCAGCCCTTAAAATAGGTCTTTTTGAACTTTTTAAAATATGATAACCTATTTCTGCATGCTTTTGCATTATATGAAACTCCTCCGGAGTCAAACGGCCTGGTTTTTTCAAGATGGAGTCTGCAATGGCTACTTTTCCTATATCATGCATAGGAGAAGCTGCATATAATAACTCAGCATTTTTCTTACCTAGTCCTGCAAGTAATGCTAAAATTCGTGAGTATTCAGCTACTCTTTTTACGTGATTACCTGTCTCTTGAGAACGGCTCTCTCCAACCTCACCCATCTTATATATTATCTCTTTTTGAGTCTGTTCTAACTCTTTATGCAACTGCAAGAGTTCTGTCACATCATACATAATATGCAAATACTCAATAGGCTCTTTTTTTGCATTGAAAATTGGATAAATTTTTGTATCAACATAATACTTTTTACCCTCTTTATCAATATTTTCAAATAAAAAATCTACCCTGTGACAATTATCTAACTCTTTTATGACTCTATTGCAATCATCATTTTTTCTATGCTTTTGACTGCGTATTTCACTACAATTCTTACCTAAAAGTTCATTTCTATCATATTTACTTAGCTTACAAAAATTATCATTGACATAGATTATAGTATTTGAAGTATTTGTTTTTGCAATAGCAATATAATCACTCATAGCCTCTTCATACTGCGTAAGATAATTGATATTGTTATCTGAAATTTTTAAATTTTCTTCTAAAATCTCTTTATATGTTTCAAGCTCTGTAATATCAGTTCGAATACCTATATATTCAACAATTTTTCCATTATAATCAATAATTGGCTTAATAGTACTCTGTACATAATAACTTGTTCCGTTTTTATTAAGATTTTTTATAATCCCTTGCCAAGTTTTTTTATTTTTTATTGTTGCCCACATCTCTTTAAAAACATATGATGGAGTATCGGGATGACGTACAAGATTATGTTGTTTTCCAATCAATTCCTCTTTTGTGTAACCAGATATTTCACAAAATTTATCATTTACAAAAGTAATAACACCTTGAAGATTTGTTTTTGTAACAATATTTGCTTCATCTACTGCTTCTTTATACTCATCAACCATTTTTTGTTTACATAATGTTTCTATGTAGCGTCTGTTATGCTCAATAGAGAGATCTACCTTTAAAGTAAATTCCTCTATATTAAAAGGTTTTTTCAAAAAATCAGAAGCACCTAGTTTTAAACATTTTCTTACTATTTCAGGGTTATACGTCCCCGAAAGTATTATAATAGGTATATGGCAATATTCATCTTTTTCTTTAATCTGTTGAAGAAGCTTTAATCCATGAATATCAGGAAGTTCCATATCTAAGATAATTAAGTTTATATCTTTTTTTTCTAAAAGGTTTAATCCGTCTAAGCCATTAAGAGCAATCTCAATAGTATAGTTACGAACCTTTAAAATATTTTCCATCTGTTTACACATAAACATCGAATCATCAATAACAAGTACAGAACTTCCCTTATTTTTTTCAATACTTGTAATAACATTCTCAACAGATTTAATAGAGTATGAAAAATCTTTATCTTTTATAAGGTAGTCTAAAATCCCCTTTTGAAAGAGTGTCTCTCTAATTTGAATATCACTCTCTGATGTAAGTACAATAATTTTTGCATTTGAAAGATTCTTAACTTGATCAACAAGCTCTTCTCCATATGCATCAGGTAAATTCAAATCTAATATAATAAAGTGAAACTCTTTTTCAGTCAATTTTAAGAGAGCTTCATCAAAGGTAAAAGCCTGATCTAAATTATACTTATCATATTCAGCAAGCTTGGAGTAAATCACTTTACTCATAAATTCAGAATCTTCCACAATTAAAATGTTATATTTTATTGTATTTGAAATTTCAGAAAAAGAATCACAATATAACATTTAAGGCCTTCTCTTGACTTTTTATAAGAGAATTTTAGCTGTTATCTCTTTAACATAACATAAATTATTCTTTAAACTTTTTTCTTAATTGCTATAAATTTAAAAAGAATTTACAAAAAAGTGCTTAAAAGGTTTGATTATAGAAATTATTCAGATATACTGTTGCCAAGTGAAAGATGAGGCGTGAATTCATCTTTAGTGTGATTTTTGCTCTACTTGCGTTAAAACCTCCTAAAGACTCTCCCAATATTTCGACACAATTT
>Ga0256843_1002248_pt1 | contig 14279 bp, 15 predicted proteins | sample AlvinellametaG_FD_191572 | JGI IMG/M metagenome (GOLD analysis project Ga0256843, IMG submission 191572) | Pompeii worm associated microbial communities from hydrothermal vent at the East Pacific Rise, Pacific Ocean - Alvinella | ecosystem: Host-associated > Annelida > Integument > Unclassified ... | reverse complement strand
TTGGATTACTGTTTCTGATTATGCTTCTTCTCAATCCTTAGAGGATTATGTTCATAATATTTTAGCCTCTTATGGAAAGATTGAGGGGGTTGAAATTAATTTTGGGTAGGTACTTATAACTATAATTTCATTAAAAAAGTGAAATTTATCCATAAAAAGGAATAAAATGAGTAATTTTAAACTGGAACTTTTTGACCCTTCAAAAACCTATAAGGGGCTAAAAACTTTTGATTGTGGCAATGAGATGATTAATAGGTTTGTTCAAAAAAATCTGAAAAAACGTGTCAAAAAACATTTTAGTCAGGCGTATGTACTTTTGCAGAATGAACGCTTTGTGGGCTTTTATACTCTGGATACATTCTCCATTGCCAAAGATAATTTTGAATTTGAGAATCGACCATCGGCTTCACCACCGATTGTACCTGTTGTCAAACTTGGTATGTTGGGGATTGACAAATCTCTACAGGGAAAGGGTCTAGGAAAAAGGCTTTTAAAGGATGTCTTTGTTAAGGTTTATCATCTATCCAAACTGGCAGGTTGTGCAGGTATTTACCTGTTAGCTGAGAGAGATGCCATTGATTTTTATAAAACTTTTGGATTTGTAGAGATTAAAGATGATGAACCTTTGTCCATGTTTTTAAAAATTGATGTGATTTTGGAACTGTTTGATAATAATTAACTTATAAGGGGGTCTTACTTAACCCTCTCCAACGCATACCTTTTGATATTGCGATTCACACTATCAAACTCCACCCCAACTAGATAGATTTCATCATAATGAGCGATATATTTTTGATGATAATTTCTGCTCTTGATTCGCTTTAAGGCTCCTGATTGGTTGACTTTAAACTCAAATATATAGACTTTTTTCTCCAGAAAGACACTCAAATCTATGCGTCCTACACTTGTGGCATCTTCGGCAACAAGATCATCAAATCCAGCTTCCGCAAAGTAGGCATAGATAATACTGGCGTAAAAACCTTCATAGTTTTGGAAGGTAAAATTATTAGTAACTTTAGAGTTAAGTGAGCAGAGTGATGAGACCGTACATCATATTAATATGTATATTAATAAATTATTAAAATATTATAAGCTTCAGTTTAGGTAAGCACTTCTCCCATCAGCTCCTCCATGAACCTAGAAGGTTTGGTAGGGTGAGTGAGAAAAAAGATTTGCTCTTTGACTCAGCGTTGTTTGTGGTGGGTCTGTTTGATGCGATGGGCGATTTTGAGTACGCCAATGGAGGAAAGAGAGGTTCTAGAAAAGAGCAAAATAAAGGTGATCATGAGCGGATTCCAATGCGTGTTGCGGTGAGAAAGATATACTCCCGTCCGGTGATGGTGACGCGAAACTTTTTTTGTTGGAGGTACTTTTTGGCAAAGATCACATCATTAAACAGCAACGACATCTCCGAGTAGGGGTAGTTGGGGGCCTTGGCTCCGTAGATTAGCTCCCCATCGATCCAACGGCTGTTTGGAAAGCCAAGAATAAGGGCTCCGTTCTTATCAAGATGCTCTTGAACCAGTGACATCAAAAAGGGTTTGTAGAGGATACTGGGGCTCTGAAGGGTACCAATCGAGATAATAAGATCCGCCTTAGGAAGGTTGAGCGTGGCGAGTTGATTGATATCGATGGCGTAAAAGCTTTTGGAGGGAAAACGTTGTTTGGCAACTTTGAGAGCTGTTTGGGAGTGGTCGATACCGATAAGCTCCATTCTCTCAAAATGTTCCGGCGTTACTAGCGTTTGAATCAGCTCAAACTCATCGCCTTTATTGATACCAAGGTTGAGGATACGTTGACGTTGCTTAATTTTGACCGCGTGCAGGGCACGTTGATAGGTGAGGAGAAAGGTGGGCTCTTCGTTTTTGTTGATCTTGAAAAATTTGGAGTGGATGCCATACTTTTCTTGGCGTTGTTGGATGGGGTCGGAGTGAAAGGAGTCGTGGGTATTAAGCTTGTTAAAGGTTAGCTTCACATAGGGGTGGTTAAGGGGTTGGGGGGTCTTTAGGGTACAGTGGTGAAGCTCAGCGAGATTAACCCAAACCTTGTAGCCACGGTAGCGGTAGGCAATCTGATCAATGATCAGAAGGGTTCCACTCGGTGCGGTTGCAACATCAGGATTGAGGACATTAAAGTGAATGGTGGAGTGCTCTTTAAGTGCTTGCGTTATCCAGCGGTGGATGGTCAGTAGTGATTCATCGGTAAAGGTTTTGATGTGAATTTCCTCAAAAAAGATATGGAAATAAAATTGTAGTAGAGTTATGATAACTTCTAACTGTTAAAATTCTAAAAAAGGGAAAAAAGTAATTTAAACAGTGAAGTTATCGGTATGAGAGCCACATTAGAAATAGGGGAAAAGAAGTGACTCTCATGGGAATATTATAGCAGATAAATCTCAATTTAGGGCATAAACTTTTTATTTTTTTAAAAAAAAAATCACTGTGCTCCCATTAAGAGTTAGTTAATATTTCCCATTGTGATTAATCCATATTTTTACAACAAGATAGGTTAAATCCTACTTAAATGCCACCCCATATGGTAGGGACATGGGTAAATTGTGAGTAAAATGTGTTTTGTTTTTCTAATATGTAACATTTGAGCCTCAGCCTCTTTTTTAGTGGGGTAGAGATACTTAAAATCTCCTTTAGCATCTTGGCAGAAACACCCTTGCATCTTTTCAAGTTCGGCATGATAGTTGGCGTGTTTATTTTTCAGAAGGGTTTGAAGGTAGGTGATGTGTTCGTGAAGTGCTTGGAGGTTGGGGACGTGATAATAGCTCAAAATCTCTTCATCACTTAAGTCTTCAAGGTGTGGATAGACCCGCCGAATGGTCTGGTAGGTCTTGGATTGGGTCTGGAGCTTTTTTTTAAGAGGGCTCAGGGCTTTTTTGAGGTTCATTGGGTATTTTGCAGTGCCTCTTCTAGCTCGAGTACCTCTAGGTAGCGTTCGCTCACCTCTTCATAGTGGGCTTCAAGTTTTTTGAGTTCATCAGCAACCGTCACCAAGCCACGCGCTTCGTAGCAGGCAGGATCATACAAACATGCGGTAATCTCTTCTATTTTATGCTCAAGCTCCTCGATTATTGCAGGGAGACGGTCAAGATCCCGTTGATCTTTGTAGCTTAGTTTGGTTGCTTTTTTGGGTGGAGGAGGGGCAGACTCCTCTTTGGGACTATTCTTGACCGTTTCTTCGATCTCGTAGAGCTCATTGATGTTTTTCTCAATCTCTAGATACTCGCTGTACTCTTGGTAGGACTCCTCGACTACCCCGTTGCCTTTGAAGATAAAGAGCTTTGAAGCGATCTTATCGATAAAGTAGCGGTCGTGACTCACAAAGATGAGTGCCCCTGAAAAATTAAGTAGTTTCTCTTCAAGAATATTAATGGTCTGAATATCAAGGTCATTGGTAGGCTCATCGAGAATCAGACAATCTACTTTGCGGGTAAAGAGCAGGGCAAGGGCGACACGGTTTTTCTCTCCACCACTGAGCATGCCGATCTTTTTGGTCATGTACTCTTCTGGAAAGAGAAACGATTTCATGTAGGCAAAGACGTGCATGTTTCGCCCCATCACATCGACAATATCCCCTCCATCAGGGCAGAAAGTATCGATAATGTTTTTGTCATCATCGAGCATCTCACGGTGCTGGTCAAAGTAGCCAATTTTGAAATCCCCTTGTTTAATCACCCCTTTGTTGGGTTGGAGTCTTCCAAGCAGGAGTTTAAGCAGGGTTGATTTGCCTGAACCATTGTGCCCCACTACGGCGATCTTGTCGCGTTGGAGGATACGGGTGGTGAGTCCTTCGATCAGTTTTTTCCCTGCGATGGAGTAGTGGAGATTCTCGATCTCAAAGAGCATCTTCTTTTTGCTCATGCCCTTTTCATCCCCACGGTTAAAGCTCTTTTTTTCCCGTTCAAGCTCAATCTTCATCTTACGAATAAGGGTGGGGTCTTTTTTGGCTTTTTCGCGTAGTTCAAAGACCCGTGCTTTTCGCCCTTGGTTGCGGGTAAGTCGGGCTTTGACCCCACGGCGTAGCCACTCCTCTTCACGTTTGAGAAAACGCAAAAGGGTATCGTGACTTTTAGCTAGCGATTTCATTCGCTCCTCTTTTTGGACCAAGTACTGATCGTACCCCCCTTGGTAAGAGATCAGTTTTTGGTTCTCTACTTCCACAATACGGGTCACAATCGAGTTGATAAAGTGCCGATCGTGCGAGATAATCAGCAGGGTAAATTTCTCTTTGAGGAGCATCTCTTCGAGAAACTCCACCATATAAACATCAAGGTGGTTGGTGGGCTCGTCAAGTAGTAAAACATCAGGTTTTTTCAAAATCAATGAAGCCAATGCCACACGGCGTTGTTCGCCTCCTGAGAGACTATTAACATTGCGATACTCATACTCTTTGAGCTTGAACTCCTGTAAGACCCGCTCAATCTTGTCATCGAGACTCCATGCGTTGTGGTGGTCAAGATAGTTGGTAATCTTAGCATGCTCTTCGAGGAGTTTTTTGTTTTCAAAATCTTCAGCAATGAGTACGGAGAGCTCATCGTACCGCTCTTTGGCACGCTTGAGATCCGTTAGCTCATGCTCGATGGCATCCCGCACATTAAGCCCCGCCTCAAAGTGGGGGTTCTGATTGAGTGAATCGATAATAATCCGCTTATCAATAATCCGCTTCCCCTCATCGGCTTGAACCTCTCCTGAGATGATCTTCATTAGGGTAGATTTTCCACACCCATTTTGCCCGACAATCGCCACCCGTTCACCCTCATTGAGCTGAAAATCCACCCCCTTAAGAAGTTGTTTAACATCATAATTTTTGGAGATCCCAAAGAGACTTACTAGTGCCATCATACCATCCTTAGAATAAAGTGTGATATTTTATCGTATTAGGCTTTAGTCTCATCCTCTTTTAGTGTAGTTAAAGTAGTAGTTCCAAAGCGTTTTTCAAGATCTCTTATTATAGATCTAAGAGAGATCCAGAACTAGAAAAGTTGTTGACGAATCTCCTCAAAAGTTCGGTACTCTCGATCGTCAACCCCATCGCAAATAATGCATTGATTCAAGTATTGCATAAAACGGGCTTTCTGTATAGGATAAGAGCGCAGTGCTAACCGAAGAAGCTTGAGATGTTGTTCTAGATCTTTTTGATTTGTTTCAACCGTCTTAAAGAGGGCATCAATCTCGTAAGGATTGAGATCAAACTCTTGCTCAAAAAATTTATTAAAGGCTTCTCTCTCTTTGTCGGAGACAACACCATCGCTGATGATAATTGCCCACAACAGTACCGCAAAGGACTCTTGGAGACCATTGAGTATCTCTATGTTTTTCATCTTTTTTCCCTCTGTATCATCTATGTTGTCTTGATTATAACAGAAAAAAACTCAATATTGGACTTTTGTTTAAGCAGATAGATTGTTTTTTATAGATTTTTTTTATTTTTACACTTTTCTTATATGGGCTCATTCAAAAATAGTGATGATAGTTGTCCTCTTTAATGACTATTTCTAAAGAGAGAAAAGGATGATTACGTTCTTAAACGAGGTCGACCATTTTTAAGTATATCTTAGGTATATTCTATTAAATTTTTTAAAAGTGAGCATAAATGTTAGAAATCATAATGATACTCTATACGTTATATACCATGATGGAGATCTATATTGCCATCATGCAAATTGGGTACGTTGCCCAAGAGAAGGGCAAAGAGGCGGTCTTGATGAGTCCTGAGCGTTATCAAAAAGCTGCCGAGTATGCCATTAAAAAGGGACGCATTGGTTTGGTCTCTACGGTGATGGATTATATTCTTTTTGTCTGGTGGGTTACGGTTGGTTTTGCATGGTTATCCTCAACACTGCATACGGGCAATACGGTATGGGATGCGGTGGTGTTTTTGTTTGGTTTTGCCACAATTAGTTTTATTGTTGGGTTGCCCATGGAGATCTATACCATTTTTGAACTCGATAAAGCGTATGGTTTTTCTAAAATGACCCCCAAACTCTATCTGCAAGATAAGCTTAAAGGATTGGGGTTGTTTGTGGTGTTTGGGGGAGCAATCTTTGCCCTGTTGGCATGGATTGTAATTCATGTGGAGCATTGGTGGATCTGGGGGTTTGTGTTGCTCTTTACGGTGGCACTTTTAGCCAATGTGATCTATCCATTGATTATTGTCCCACTCTTTAATAAGCTCTCTCCCCTTGAAGATGGGACGCTTAAAGAGGAGATTGAATCGATGATGCAGGGAGCAGGACTCAAAAGTGATGGGGTCTTTGTAATGGATGCAGGGAAACGAGATACCCGTCTGAATGCCTATTTTGGTGGTCTGGGCAAAAGCAAACGGGTAGTACTCTTTGATACCCTTATTGAGAAGCTAACCCACAAAGAGCTTTTGGCGGTCTTAGGGCATGAGTTGGGGCACTTTTCGCATGGGGATATTTGGAAAAACATTGCGATGATGGGGGTATTGTTGTTTTCTGTCTTTTTCTTTTTTGGAAATCTACCTGATACGCTCTTTTATGCGATGGGGGTGGAGCGACATGCGGGCGTTGAGATTGCGATGATTATGTTGCTCTTGCCTTTGGTCTCATTTGTCTTTACGCCCATTATGAGTTTTGTAAGTCGTCATAATGAGTACGCTGCGGATACTTTTGGGAGTGAACTTGGGGGCAAAGAGAATCTTGTTTCTGCATTGATTAAGTTGGTGGATGAGAACAAAGCCTTTCCCAAATCGCACCCCTTGGTGGTCTTTTTTCACTTTACCCATCCTCCTGTTTTGGAGCGTCTCAAAGCGTTGGGTTATGATGCGACTGCCATTAATGAGATGAGTCAACCCCTGCCCAAGGATGGGATCTTTACCTTTATCAATGATGAACAAAAATGACCATCAAAGAGAGTTTAACCCATGCGACTCAACTACTACAAGATAGCTGTGAACGTCCACGCTTTGAAGCAGAACTGCTCTTGGCATATCATCTGAAAAAGGATCGCACCTATCTGCATGCGTTTGATGAGCAGGAGGTAGGTAACCCTCAAGCTTTTGAAGCCTTAATCAAGCGACGAGCCAATCACGAGCCCTATGAGTACATTGTGGGCAAGGCAAGTTTTTATGATATAGAGTTAGAGGTTAGAGCAGGGGTATTGATTCCTCGACCTGAAACGGAGATTTTGATTGATTTGGTCACTGAGATTATTGAGCGAGAGAAGATTACCACCATAGCAGAGATCGGCATTGGCAGTGGGGCAATCTCTATTGTCTTAGCTCGAAAATTTCCAAACCTAAAAATCATCGCTACGGATATTTGTGAAATGCCCATCGAGGTGTCACAGGTAAATATCAAACGATATGGGTTAGCAGATAGAATAGAGGTGAGAAAGTCTAGTATCTTGGATGAGGTTAATGAGCCTTTAGCGTTGGTGGTGAGTAATCCGCCCTACATTGCCAATGATTTTAAATTGGAGAAAAATGTAGGTGAGTATGAGCCAAAAGAGGCACTCTTTGGGGGAGAGGTTGGGGATGAGCTACTCAAACAGATAGTCTTAGATGTCAAATCAAGAGAAATTAAATATCTCGCTTGTGAAATGGGCTACGACCAAAAAGAATCTATGGAGGAGTTCTTTAAGCAAAATGGGATAAAATCATATAGCTTTTATCAAGACTTAGCAGGGTTTGATCGAGGGTTTGTTATAACCTTTCAAAATAAATAAAATTGGTTGTAGGGTTAAAACCAATGGAAGTGGTGCTTTAGCTCCACCAAAAGGGGCTGAGGCTGAAGCCACGGTTCCATTGAAACCCTACAAAGAGATTTTTATCTAAAAGAGGACTAAAATGACCAAAAAACTTTTTAGAATCATGACCATGATCTATATTATTCTATTGGGATCGCTCTTTGGGGCGAGTATCTACGCAGGAGCGGTGGTGGCACCGACCATTTTCCACTCTGAGCAGTTCTTTGGGGGAGAAATTCTCTCACAGTTTCAAGAGGGGCTTTTAATGACCTCAAACTTTGAAAAGTTGGGAACCGCAGTCATTATTGGGGTCTTTTTTGCACTCTTTTATGAGGCGACCAAGTGGAAAAACTTTGAGAGTGACCGATGGACACTGATCGCACTCTTCTTTTTTGTCAGTAGTGGATTGCTCTTTAGTGGCTTTTATATTCCCGATATTGTTAGCATGCAACTCCAAGGTGAAGTGATGACGCAGAGTGAGACCTTTAAAAATGTTCACTTTGCGAGTGAGTTGGATTTTAAGATTTTTGCCTTTTCGACCTTGGCACTGTTGATTTTAAATCTTAAAAAGGTACTGCGATAGATATGAGAAAAGACCCCTCACAATTTGACCTAGAGCACCCCATTATCGAGATTAAACATCTCCAAAAGGTCTTTGGAACCAAAGAGGTACTCAAAGATGTCAATCTCATCTTCCCCAAAGGCTCCACTACAGTGATTTTGGGACTCTCAGGGGGTGGAAAATCGACCATTATCAAGCATATCGTCGGACTCATGAAGCCCACCTCAGGTGAGATTTGGGTCAAAGGGGTCGAGGTGGATAGCTGTAGTGAAGCGGAGCTTCGAGCAGTACGCAAGAATATTGGCTATCTTTTTCAAGATGGGGCGATGTTTGATAGCATGAATATTTTTGATAATGTGGCATTCCCCTTGCGAGAACACCGCAAAGATCTCAGTGAAAAAGAGATCGAAGAGAAGGTGATGACCATGCTCTCTATGACAGGACTCGATGCTAAACGGGTTGCCAAGCTTGCCCCCAATGAGCTAAGCGGTGGTATGCGTAAACGAGCAGGATTAGCACGCGCCATTATCATGGAGCCAGAGATTATCCTCTACGATGAACCCACCTCAGGGCTTGATCCCATCACCTCGGATCTGATTACCCAACTGATACTCAAGCTCCAACGTGAACTGGGTGTTACCTCGGTACTCATTACCCACGATATGAAAGAGAGTTTTAAAGCCGCGGACTTTTTAGCATTTCTCTTTGAGGGGGAGATCATTGAGTGGGCAGATAATGAGAGCTTTAAAAATACCACCAACCCCTATGTACGCCAACTGCTCGAAGGGAGCAGTAAGGGACCAATTCAGTTTAGTGATTGATCGTATGAGTACTCCTACTACCCAAACCCACCCCTTCCACCCCATCGTCTTTCAAGATAGCAAGATACTAATTTTAGGTTCATTTCCCTCTATAGACTCCTTTGAAAAAAGTTTCTATTACGCTCACAAAAGAAATCAATTTTGGAAGATTCTCTCTGCCATTACAGGGTATCCCATTAATAATCGTGATCAAAAGATCTGGTTGCTCAAGCAGAGCAAAATAGCCCTCTGGGATATGATAAAGCGTTGTAGTAGAGAGAACTCACTCGATAGCTCCCTAGAGGAGATTGAGGTCAATAATATTGCCGAGTTTTTAGAGGAGTATCCAAGCATCGAACAGGTTGCTTTTACGGGGCGGTTAGCAGAGCGACTCTATCGGCTACATTTTGACTATTTGGGATTGGAGACGATTTATCTGCCCTCTCCTTCGTCTGCTTATGCTAAAATGTCACTGCAAGAAAAAATAGAACAGTATAAAGAGAGATTAAAGGTATAATGGCAGTTTGGGCAATTGGTGATATTCAGGGATGTTTTGATTCATTTTTAGAGCTTTTGGAGAAGATTAAGTTTAATCCCAAGCAGGATCAGTTGTGGGTTGCGGGGGATTTGGTTAACCGTGGGGATAAGTCACTTGAGACATTGCGGTATCTTTATGGTATTCGGGATTCGATCAAGGTGGTCTTAGGAAATCATGATGTCGCACTTATTGCGGTCTGTGCAGGGGTTAAAAAGCCCAATAAAAGCCTACTTCCCATTCTCAAGGATCCTCAAGGAAAACGTTTAGTAGAGTGGTTGCGTCATCAGCCTTTTTTGCATTGGGATTATCAGTTGGGTTATGCGATGGCGCATGCGGGGATCTCTCCTCAGTTTGACTTTGGAACTGCAATTACCTATGCTAAGCGAATTGAGAAGCGACTGCAGGGTCCTAATTACGCTTCGTGGTTGAAAAGCATGTTTAAAAAGAGTAGCAATACGTTTGATGCCAAAGCTCACCCCTTGGATATTGAAAAGTACATTTTAAGCTCCTTTACCCGCATGCGGTTTTGTGAGGATAATGGGCGACTTGATTTTAAACAAAAGGGCTCCCCAAGTATGCTTAAGCTTGAGTACAAGGGACTCAAGCCATGGTTTGCCTGTCCCACGCGTAAGGAGTTAGCGGTGAAAGTTGTCTTTGGGCATTGGTCAACATTGGGATTTTATCATGATAGTCATGTTTTGGCACTGGATACGGGATGCTTATGGGGAAAGGCGTTAACCGCTGCACGTTTGGACCAATCTGATCCAACCATTGTGCAGGTAAAGTGTAAGGGGTGTGCAAAAGCAAAACGTTAGCGATGATTTTTTTTGACCTCTTGAAGATAGGTGTAGATGGCACGAATCTCCTCATTGGTGAGGTAGTACATGGGCATGATTTTGTGGCGAAGTCGGTGGTTGTGTTCATCTCGGTACTGATCACTAAGGCTGGCTTTAAGCTCTTCGTAGGTATAGCCTGTGATGTTGATTCCTTTGAGAATGCGGGGGTTTTTATCTTTGTCATAATATTTGGCGATCTTTTGTCCACCACGTCCCTCTTTACCGTGACATTTGTTGCAGGCAATACCACGGGGGTTGTTGTAGAGCATGCGACCGTACTCATAATCAAGTAGAAAACTCTCATCGTCATGAATCATCTCATTGGGATTATCTAAGCTTTGGTTATCCTCCACAGCCAAGAGTAAAAGGGGCAAAAGAAGTAGCAGTCGTTTCACTATATGTAACACCTATCAATAAAGATTTTTTGATATAATAGCGAAAATTTAGCTAAAAGTGAAAAGAATGCAACTTATCGATGGAAAATCCTTATCCAAAAAAGTCCAAAATCTTGTCCAATCCGAAGTCGAACATCTCAAAAATGAAAAAAACATTGTTCCAGGTCTTGCTGTAGTGATTGTAGGAGATGACCCTGCGAGTCATGCTTATGTCTCGATGAAAGAGAAGGCGTGTAAAAACGTTGGTTTTTACTCCATTGCCCACAAGATGCCCGATACCATTACCCAAGAGGAGATCATTAAGATTATTACGATGATGAATAATAATCCCCATATTCATGGGATCTTGGTGCAACTTCCTCTACCTAAACATATCGATACCAATAAGATCCTTGAAGTGATTGATCCCAAAAAGGATGTGGATGGATTCCATGCCTACAATGTAGGGCGTATGGTGACCAATCTAGAGAGTTTTGTGGCGTGTACTCCACTTGGGGTCATGAAGATGTTTGAAGAGTACAACATTGAGCTTCAAGGCAAAGATGTGGTGGTGGTTGGTGCGAGCAACATTGTAGGGAAGCCAATGGCATCGTTACTGATCAATGCCAATGCTACCGTTACGGTAACGCATATCTACACCAAAGATCTTGCACGTCATACCCGTAATGCCGATATTGTGATTGTTGGGGTTGGTGTGCCTAAGTTGATCAAAGAGGATATGGTTAAAGAGGGGGCCATTGTAATTGATATTGGAATCAATCGTCTTGAGGATGGTTCACTGGTTGGGGATGTTGACTTTGAAAAGGTTGCACCTAAATGCTCCTACATTACCCCCGTACCTGGTGGGGTAGGTCCCATGACCATTGCCATGTTGCTTTCTAATACGTTGCAAGCAGCGAAAAATGTTGCCAAGGAGCAAGAGGCATGAAGTTTTTAAAAGCCTTGCATCGATTTTCAGCAACATGGACGGGAACGTTGGTGATTGTTCTCTTTTTGATCTTTTTTGTGGTGCAGTCGTTTGTTATTCCTTCCGGTTCGATGAAACGAACGTTGCAGGTGGGAGATTTTCTCTTTGCCAAGAAGTTTGTCTATGGTATTCCACTTCCTACCTTACCATGGTTAGAGATCCCACTGGTTCCCGATTTTAATAACAATGGACATCTAATCGAAGGCGAGAAGCCAAAGCGAGGGGATATTGTCATTTTCCGTTATCCCAAGAATCATAAAATGCACTACGTAAAACGGTGTGTTGCTAAGGGGGGAGATGAGTTGATCTATCAAGATAAGCATCTCTATTTGCACCCAGTAGAAGGGGATGCCTACGTAAAAGCCAACTATCCAAAAGAGAAGATAGTTTCCTTTAGAGGAAAGCTTTGGGTTGATAATCCTTATATGAATAGGTTTCCAGGGATTCAATACGTACCGGATAATCATGAAAATATCTTTAAGTTGTTGATTCGAACCTATCTTTATAATTCAAATGAAATTGATATGTCTCCGGTCTATATTAAGTCACTTGGAGGGGAGATCTATGATGTTAACTCCCGTCCGGTTAATGCGTTGTATAAAAAAGTTGAGAAGGGTCACTACTACATGATTGGGGATAATCGAGACAACTCCAATGATAGCCGTTTTTGGGGATCGGTCTCGTATGCGCAAGTGGTGGGTAAGCCATGGTTGATCTATTTCTCATGGGACAATGAGACCAAAAAAGTACGTTGGGATCGTGTGGGGACATTTATTGAAGATTTGCAGTATGAAGAACCAAGATATTAAGGAGAGAGTTATGAAGTTTTACATTGCTACGGACCATGCAGGATACGCACTCAAAGAGTTTACCAAGGATTATGTGCGATCATTAGGGCATGAGATTATTGATTTGGGACCGGACAATGCTGATCGCGTAGATTACCCTGATTTTGCCAAAAAATGTGCTACGGCAGTGGTTGAAGATGAAGGGAGTTTTGGGATCTTGATCTGTGGGACAGGCATTGGTATCTCCATTGCTGCCAATAAAGTAGCGGGTATCCGTGCGGCACTCTGCCATGATGCCTATACCGCCTCTGCGACCCGTGCCCATAATGATGCCAATATTCTCTGTTTTGGTGAACGTGTGGTGGGTAAAGGGGTAGTAGAGAGCATGATTGATGCTTTTTGCAGTACCGAGTTTGAAGGGGGACGGCATGCAGGGCGTGTTGACAAAATAGAGGGGTGTGCATTGGGTGCCAATTTAGGTTAAGTTCTGCTCCTTGATGGGGTGCTTTACCCCATCATTTCTCTATTTTTTACTGTTTTTTTATATTTTTTTTCTATTTTATCCCATTAAGCACCTTTTGGATATAATCGCGACGATTAAAAACACCACAGATATGGACAACTGAATGAGCGAAACAAAAAAAAATGTATACAACCCCAAAGAGATTGAAGAGCGTTACTATAAGCTCTGGGAAGAGCGAGGTTACTTCGAGATAGAGGGGAACCAGTCGATTCAAAAAGAGGGTAAAAACTTTACCATTATGATGCCCCCACCCAATGTAACCGGACGACTGCATATTGGGCATGCCTTAACCTTCACTTTACAAGATATTATGGTACGTTATAAACGTATGGATGGGTACAAAACACTCTGGCAAGCAGGGGTAGACCATGCAGGAATTGCGACCCAAAATGTGGTAGAGAAACAGCTTTTAGCCGAGGGAACCACCAAAGAGGCAATTGGAAGAGAGGCGTTTTTAAAACGGGCATGGCAACAAAAAGAGAACTCTCAAAATGCCATTACCTCTCAACTACGAAAGTTAGGGGTAAGCCCTGCATGGTCGCGTGAACGATTTACCATGGACAAAGGGTTAGAGAATGCGGTCAAAAAAGCCTTTAAGCAGATGTATGACAATGGCTACATTGTGCGCGATAACTACATGATCAACTGGTGTACCCACGATGGTGCCTTGAGTGATATTGAGGTCGAACATGAAGACCACATGGGAAAAATGTACCACATCAATTACCCCCTCTCGGATGGTTCAGGCAATATTACGGTTGCTACCACCCGACCTGAGACCTACTTTGGGGATACCGCGGTTATGGTGCATCCTGATGATGAGCGTCATAATCACCTTATAGGTAAAAAGATTAAATTGCCGTTGATTGACCGTGAAGTAGAGATTATCGGTGATGAGCATGTCGATATGGAGTTTGGAACAGGGTTTGTAAAAGTGACTCCGGCCCATGATACCAATGACTACGAAGTTGGAAAACGTCATAATTTGGAGTTTATTACCATTTTTGATGAAAAAGGAATTCTAAATGAGCATTGTGGTGAGTTTGCGGGATTAGAGCGACTTGAAGCCCGTGAGGTGATTGTACAAAAGCTTGATGAAGCAGGGTTTATGGTTAAAATCGAAGATCACCCTCATCAAGTGGGTCACTG
>Ga0256843_1002247_pt1 | contig 14283 bp, 12 predicted proteins | sample AlvinellametaG_FD_191572 | JGI IMG/M metagenome (GOLD analysis project Ga0256843, IMG submission 191572) | Pompeii worm associated microbial communities from hydrothermal vent at the East Pacific Rise, Pacific Ocean - Alvinella | ecosystem: Host-associated > Annelida > Integument > Unclassified ... | reverse complement strand
AGAAGACGGCAGTCTTAAAACAGTTGCATACTTTCGAAATGGAAAACAAGATGGAGAGTATATAGCAAAATACTCAAACGGTCAAAAAGCGATAGTTGCGTACTTTAGAGATGGAAAACAAGATGGAGAGGTAACAACATGGTATAGAAATGGTCAAAAAAAATCTGTTGCTTACTTTCGTAATGATGTACAGATTTCAGAGGCAAAAACATGGACACCAGAAGGACGACTTCAGAGTATTGCTCGTTATAAAAATGGTGTAAAGGCAACAACTCCTTAAAAGGAGTTGCTTAGAGAAGCTCTATAGTGTAGTAATTTTTATACTTTCTTATTTTATACTTGTAGTAACCATCAAGCTCTATCACAATTCTATAGTACCCATCATGGGTACCTAAACGTACCTTTGTAAATACACTCCCTTTTGGTGCTCTTTTTTCATAACTTCTTATATCTACATCTCTTTGAAAATCACATACAATTCTATGGGGTTTTACAAGTAAGAAATTTCTTAAAAGTTTATCGTGTGTAACTATCTTTAAAAGTTTTCCTTTTTGATAAAACTTAATAAAAGAGAGTTTTGCAAAAAGACGCATACTCGATGTTTTACTCTGTCTTTTGTTTGTATTAGAACTATTACTATTATAGTGTTGAGAAAGAAAAAGAGGGAGATGCCAATCAATACTATTGTGTAAAATAACTTTTTTTTCAGAGATAGAACCATCAAGATTTTTATAAGAGAGAGTTATAGTTTCCAAAACTCTTGCTGTTGAGGGGAGTGTCACACTCACTTGTTTAAGTGGTGGTATCTGCTGTACTTGGTTTGATGTTATAGATATATCATCTTCACCTTTTACAGGGAAAAAAGGATTTTCTCTTGCATCAAGAAGAGCAACAAATGATAAAAAAAGGAAAAGGAATTGAAACATTATAAGAGATACCCTTTTTTTAGAGTATTATAGCAAAAAAACAACTATTGTGCAGAAATCTCTTTGAGCTCAAAATACTCTCTTTGGAGTTCAGCATTTTCAGCTTTGAGATTTGTAACTTCAATTTGAAGGTAATGCTCATAATCTTGAAGCTCAAAAAGAACTTCAAGAGAGTTGGTACCATAGAGCAAAATACCTATGTAAATACCAAGAAGAACAATGAGAACAACGAGAAGAAAAAACTTTCCAACAGAGAGCCCGAGATACTTCTCAGTAATACTCTGATAGGTATCTAAATCTTCATACAGTTCCTCTTTGTCCATAAAAAGATACTCTTAAAAAAGTGTTGAACCTAAATACTCACCATAAACAACTTCATTTTCAATCTCTAAAAGACGGTTATATTTTGCAGTTCTCTCACCACGAGCTGTTGAACCTGTTTTAATCTCACCACAGTTAAGTGCTACAGCAAAATCAGCAATAAATGCATCTTCACTCTCTCCTGAACGGTGAGACATAACACATTTATAACCATTTCTTTGTGCAAGACGTACTGTAAGCATAGTTTCGCTTACTGAACCGATTTGGTTAGGTTTGATAAGAATCGCATTTGCAATCCCTTTTTGAATACCTTCGTTTAAGATATTTGCATTTGTTACAAAAAGGTCATCTCCAACGATTTGAATCTTATCACCAAGTTTTTCAGTCATAAGTTTGAAACCATCCCAATCATCTTCACTTAAACCATCTTCGATAGAAACGATAGGATATTTAGCACATAAATCAACATAGTACTCAACTAACTCAGCAGAAGTAACAACTCTATCTTCAGAATCTAGTTTATACCCTTTTGTGTAGTCACCATCAACAACAAGTTCACTTGCAGCAACATCTAAAGCGATAGCAATCTCTTCACCAGCTTTATAACCAGCTTTTTCGATAGCTTCCATAATCACTTGAATAGGCTCTTCGTTTGAACTTAAATCTGGAGCGAAACCACCCTCATCACCTAATGCTGTTGAGTGCCCTTTAGATGCTAAAATAGCTTTAAGATTATGGTAAACTTCAGCAGAAGCTCTTAATGCCTCAGCAAAGTCTTCAAAACCAACAGGCATAATCATATACTCTTGAAAATCCACAGAGTTATCTGCATGACTACCACCATTAATGATGTTTAACATAGGTGTTGGCATAACCATAGCGTTTGCACCACCTAAGTATCTATAAAGAGGAATATCAAGACTTTTTGCAGCTACACGAGCAACAGCCATAGAAACACCTAAAACAGCATTAGCACCAAGCTTACCGTAGTTCTGTGTACCGTCAATCTCTTTCATAGTTGCATCAATAACAGCTTGATTAAAAGGGCTCATACCGATAAGTGCATCACTAATATGAGTATTTACATTTTCAACAGCTTGTAAAACACCTTTACCCATATAACGATCACCACCATCACGTAACTCTAAAGCTTCTCTTTTCCCTGTACTTGCACCTGAAGGTACGATAGCACTTGCAACTGTACCATCGCTAAGTCTTACTGTAGCCTTTACAGTAGGATTACCACGAGAGTCCATCACTTCAATTGCGCTAATATCATCTATAAACATATATTTACCTTTGTAAAAATTAATTGGCCTATTTTAACAAATTTTAGTTAAATATAAGTTTATTCGCTATCAGCTTCATTGATTTCAGCTGTGTCCATCACCATAAGTGTACTCATACCCATAGCCTGTTTGATTTTTTCTTCTATCTCAGCTGCAAGTTCTGGGTCTTCTTTAAACTTTTGTTTTACATTTTCACGACCCTGACCAAGTTTTGTATCTTCATAACTAAACCATGCTCCAGCTTTGTCTATAATGTCAAGTTTTACACCATAATCAACAAGTTCACCCTCTTTAGAGATACCCTCACCAAACATAATGTCAAATTCAGCTTGACGGAATGGTGGTGCAACTTTATTTTTGATAACTTTTGCTTTCACACGGTTACCAATTTGGCTTTCCCCTTGTTTCAGAGATGCTATACGACGAACATCTATACGAACAGAAGCGTAAAATTTCAGTGCATTACCACCTGTTGTTGTCTCAGGTGAACCATACCCCATCATACCAATTTTCATACGAATCTGGTTGATAAAAATAACTGTACAGTTCATTTTTGAAAGAACACTTGTAAGTTTTCTTAACGCTTTTGACATAAGACGTGCTTGAACACCAACATTTTGGTCACTCATCTCACCCTCTATCTCAGATTTTGGTGTCAATGCTGCCACAGAATCGATAACGATTAAATCAACAGCACCACTTCGTGCTATCGTTTCAACGATATCAAGAGCTTGTTCACCATAATCTGGTTGAGAAACTAAAAGGTTTTCTATATCAACACCAAGATTTTTCGCATAAATAACATCAAGAGCATGTTCTGCATCTATAAATGCACACACACCACCCTCTTTTTGACACTCAGCTGTTATTTGAAGTGCTAATGTTGTTTTACCTGAACTCTCTGGTCCATAAATCTCTATAACACGCCCTTGAGGAATACCGTTAATTCCTAAAGCAAGGTCTAATCCTAAAGAACCTGTACTAATTGACTGAATAGGTTCTATCTCTTTATCTCCAAGACGCATCAAAGCGCCCTTACCAAATGCCTTGTCTATTTGTTTCATAGCTAGGTCTAATGATTTTTGTTTGTTTGCGTCCATCGTTTGGCTCACTTTTTTAAATTTTGTGTAATTATAATTTCATTTTGTATTATAGTGAAAATTTATGTCAATTTGTCATATTTTTAGTGAAAGATTTGAAAAAAATCCTCTTGTAAATCTTTATATTCCCTCAAAAGAACCTCTATATTTATAATATCAAAGGCATTTACAGCCTCTTGTAACTTTTGTGTATAGAGTAAAAAAGGTTCTATCTCATATTGTGTTGCTACCTTTTCTAATGTTTGTAAAAAAAGTTTTATATCATTAAAGTTATTTGACTGTAGTGCCTTTGTATTGAGAGGGTCTATCTCAGAAGCAAATGTATCTAAAACAACAACTTTATCAGTTTTTAAAGCTTTACTTATACTAAAGGAGTGTTGTGGCTGTGTTTGTTTTAAATGAGGTGTCTCTTTTGTATGAGGGAGAAACTCACTTAATGTTTCAAAAAGGTCAGCTTTTAAAATAGGCTTTCTTAAATAGCCATCAAAAAGTTCAGAAGCATTGTCATGTAAATCACCCTCCATGACAGAAGCTGTCAGTGCTATTACTCGAAGGTTTGGATTGTACTCTTTGATTTTTTGTGTAGCCTCATACCCATCCATTACAGGCATACGTATATCCATAATCACTAAATCAAAATTCTCTTTTTGCACCATCTCATATGCTTCTTTTCCATTAATGGCTGTTTTAGGCACTATCTCTGTATCTAAAAAGTCATGCACTATCAACTCTCTGTTGTCTTCAATATCGTCCACAACAAGTACTTTCGCTTTTTCAAAAACATAGCGTTGGTTTTGTGAGTGTTGTAATGTTTCATACTCTGTTTCATCCTCAACAGAAGCGATACTTACACCATAAAGTTCTATACTAAAGCAACTCCCTTGACCCTCTGTACTCTCAACTTTAATACGCCCACCCATCATCTCACTTAAACGTTTTGATATAGAAAGACCCAGCCCAGTTCCACCAAACTTTCTGTTTTCTTGCCCCTCTTTTTGTTCAAATGCCTGAAAAATTCTTTCAAGTTGATCTTTTGGTATACCCATACCTGTGTCTTCTACACTAATTAAAATATCTACCTGACTTGTATGTTCTTGTATTTGAAGTATCTCTAACCTAAGTGTGATACTCCCATGCTCTGTAAACTTTACAGCATTCCCTATAAGGTTAAAAAGAATCTGTCTTAGACGCACCCCATCAAGGAGTAAACTTCGTGGAATATTTTCATCAACAACGATATGAAGTTCAAGCCCTTTATTTTTAATATTCATCGCAAAAATAGCTCCAACCTCTTGAAAAAGATCATAAAGATTAGTTGGTTTATTTTGAATCACCATCTTTCCTGCCTCGATTTTTGAAAGGTCTAAAATATCGTTAATAAGCATTAACAATGTACCCCCAGCAGATTGAATAGTTTTCAAATACGCTTGTAAACGAGGCTCTTGAATTTGGTCACTTAATAACTCAGTAAAACCAATAATAGCATTCATAGGTGTACGAATCTCATGACTCATATTTGCCAAGAATTCTGATTTTGAACGGTTTGCATACTCAGCATCTTCTTTTGCTTTATGAAGTGCTTCTTCTATCTCTTTTCTACGTTTAATCTCTTTAGAAAGGCGGTGATTCCAATAAAGTGTTCCACTCATAATAAAAATAAAAAATAAAAGAAGCTCATAAATAAGGGTATAGTCTTTTGCTTGGGTAACATGTATATGTACCCAACGATTTTGAATGTCTTGTTTATGTGCTTCACTAATAGAGTGAATCACTTTGTTGATAATACCAAGCAAAACCTCATTATTTTTCTGAAAAACAAATGTATGTTTAAAATCAGCATCCAACTTCCCAGCAATGTGCAACTCTTTTGGATAATAACGCCCTACATAGTAGATAGCAACAGCCATATGTGCAAGTGTTGCATACGCTTTAGACTGTTGTACCAAAGCAAGAGCTTCTTCAAAGTTTTGCGTTGTTTGTATATGTAAATGAGGATAATGTTTTTGGAGATACTCAAAACTTCCTGAGTCTTTTGGTACAGCTAAGACTTTATCTCCAATATCTTCAATATGGTTAATAAAAGATTTGTCATTTCTTGTCACAAGAACAAAAGGAAAGGAACAAAAAGAATCACTTTCTAAAAAATCTTTGCCTTGAAGTAGCCCTTCATTAGGGGCAAAGTCTATTGAATGATGTAAGATTTTTTGAGAGATTTCATCCCAAGAATTTGAAGGAGTATAGATAAATTCCAAACCTATTTTTTTCTCTATGATTTTTATATAATCACCTATTAGTCCCTCTAAAAGACCATTTTCTATAACAACAAGAGGCTCCCATGCCACGCCACTATAATAAACTTTAGAATGTGTTTTGATGTAATGTTGCTCTTTGGGAGTAAAATGAAGTACCTCATCTTTTGGCGTAATTTTTTTAATACCTATCCATTTGTTGTAGATTTTTTCCTTTTCCTCTACACTAATAGCATCTAAACCCTTATCTAAAATATCTCGTAGAACCTCCATCCCTTTTCGCGTTGTCATATGCAGTTTCATAGTATGTTGCCCGCGATAAGATTGAAAAGGGACAATAGTATTGATACCATCTTTCTTTAAAACATATGTTACAGAAGCGTATGTATCAAAAAGGATATCTGCTTTTTTTTGTAAAACAGCATCAACAGCTTCTGAAAAGGTCTCAACATCTACTATTTTAATATTTGGAAACTCTTTTTGTATGATATAACGGTGTGCATACCCTTTTGGGATGGCAACTTTTTTACCATTGAGGTCGGCTAAGGTGCTTACATGTAAGTCATCTCGTATAAAAAAATAATCAAGCATCTCAAAGTAAGGCTGTGTATAGTTCATAAAAGTAGCACGCTCTTGAGTGAAGTAAACAGCATCAAGCATATCTATAGAGCCTTGCTTGATTTTTGCTAAATTATCTGTCCATTTATTAACTTGTAGTTGAAAATGAAGCCCTGTTTTTTTCCCAATAAGTTCAAGGTAATCATTTGCTATACCTTGGTACTTTCCATCAACAACAAAATCAACAGGAGCCCAATCTGGACCCACACCAACAATAACAGAAGAATGATTTGCTACCCATTGTTTTTCAGAGGGTGTAAGCGATGCTTTTTCTAAAGCAAAAAGGTTACATGTAAGAAAAAAAAAGAGTCCTAAAAAAAGATTATATTTTTGAAATTGCAATAAATTCATCAATATTTTCTTCAAAAAGTTCTACTAAAGAGGGATCAAAATGTTTCCCTTTCCCTTCAATAATATAACTAACAGCATCATCAACGCTCCATGCATCTTTGTAAACACGTTTATGGGTCAATGCATCAAAAACATCAGCCAAAGCAACAATACGACCAAAGATGTGAATATCTTCCCCTCTAAGTCCTCGAGGATAACCCGAACCATCCCATTTTTCATGATGTTCATAAGCTATAATATCTGCTGCTTGCATAATTTTTCTCGAAGAAACACCTAAAAATTCATGTGCTTTTGTAGTATGTGTCTTCATCACCTCAAACTCCTCTTGTGTCAGCTTTTGAGGTTTATGCAGTATATGGTGAGGAATAGCTATTTTTCCTATATCGTGCATAGGAGAAGCATGGTAGATAATATTTGCATCCTCCTCTGATATACTTGGGTGATAATGTGCTAAAAGACGTGAATACTCAGCAACTCTTTTGATGTGTTTCCCTGTTTCATCAGAAGTTGACTCCATCAATTCTGTTAAAATAAAAATCATCTCAACTTGCGTTTTCTCAAGTTCACTTAAAAGTCTATCAACCTTATACTTGAGTTCATTTTCAAGGGTAAGGTTATTTTGACGAAGAACCTCTTTTGCTTTGTAAAGTTCCAAATGTGTTTTTACCCGTGCAACAAGTTCATCAGCCTGAAAAGGTTTGGTAATATAATCTACCCCACCAACACTAAAACCTTTTGATATAGAATCGATATCAGCTTTTGCAGTAAGAAAAATAACAGGAATATTTTTCATATTTTCATTTGCTTGCATCATCTCACACAATTCAAATCCATCAAGCCCTGGCATCATTACATCTAAAAGTACTAAATCAAAACTATTGTTATCCAAAAGTTTATAAGCACTTTCTCCAGATGTTGCAAAAGAAAAATCATAGTTCGATTCTCGTAAAATATTCATAGCAACTTGAATATTATCAGGGATATCATCGACTATTAAAATTTGGTATTTGAGATTCATTTATTTATCCACACAAAAATTTCTTCTTTAGTATAGCACAGAAAAACTTTTTATAACATCCAGACTGAGAACTTCTTTGCTTTAATAGGGTTTTGTTTCAGCTTTTTATAGGCATCATCTACATACTGTGTTTGTATCGCTACATACGCCTGTCTGTCATAAATATCTATCTTCCCTACAGCACTTCCTTGGAGTTTTCCATCTTTTGTAAGAGCTCCTAAAATATCTCCAGCACGAAGTTTATCTTTTTTTCCACCCTCTATCACAAGAGTTACAAACTCAGGTTTCATACTAAAATCAGCATCATCTTTAAGTGTTTCAACATCCTTACATGTAAGCTCTCTACTCTCTTTATACTCTTCAAATTCTGCTTCATCTTCTGGTGTTACCAATGTAACAGCAATCCCTTTTGCCCCTGCACGACCTGTTCGCCCTATTCTATGTGTATAGATCTCTTGCGTGTTTGCCATATCGTAATTGACAACCATAGCAAGCTCTTTTATATCGAGTCCCCGAGAAGCAACATCTGTCGCTATGAGTACGGGGCATGAGCCATTGGAAAACTGCACAAGTACATCATTTCTATCATACTGTTCCAAATCACCATGAAGTGCAAGGGCATCTATCTTTTGTTTTTGAAGTGTTGTTGCAAGGGTATCTGCTTCTATTTTTGTATTGACAAAAACGATACAGTTTTTTGGTTGATAGGTACACAACACACGAATAAGTGCATCCTCTTTTGCCTTACATGTAAGAAAAATCTCTTCAATATCATTTTTCACCTCAACCTCTGTTGTCTCTATCTCAACAGGGTTATTTTGAATCTTGGCACTGATAGCTTGAATACTCTCATCATATGTTGCAGAGAAAAGAAGTGTTTGTCGCTGTTTGGGTGCAAAATCTATAATAGCTTCCACCTCTTCAATAAATCCCATATCTAACATTCTGTCAGCTTCATCTAAAACAAGAGTTTGCATCTCCTCTAAAGAGAGGCTCTCTTTGTTTAAATGTTTTAAAACTCGCCCTGGTGTTCCTACAATGATGTGAGCTTGATGTGCAAGACTTCCCAACTGTTTACCAAAGGACTCCCCACCTGTTAACATTAAAATTTTAATATTGTGTTTAAACTTTGCAAGCAGGCGTAACTCTTTGGCTACTTGTTGTGCAAGCTCTCGAGTCGGACATAAAACCAATGACTGCACACGAAATCTTTTTACATCAAGATTTTCTAAAATACCTATACCAAAAGCAGCTGTTTTTCCACTCCCTGTTTTTGCTTTTGCAACAATATCTTTTTTTTCTAAAATAAGAGGAAGTGCTGCTTCTTGAATGGGTGTAAGTGTTGTGTAGCCGATGGCATCGAGGTTAGAGAACATCTCTTTTGAGAGTTGTATATTTTTGGGTATCATGCGTCATTCTTTTTGCTAAGTATAGCATTATTTTATACCATACTCCCTCGCTCGTAAAAGTATTTCCTCTGCATAAGGTATCATTGTATTTGTTTCTGCCATACGCCCTTGATGGTTAAACACAACTTCTGAAGCTTCTAAAAGAGCTAATGCTTCTTCATACTCTTCTTGTGTCACTTTATACGCTTCATGTACCAAAAGCACTTGTCGTGGATGAATCACCGTTTTAGAAAAAAGCCCCTCGACAAGATCACGATTCACATCTTTTGTCAATCCTTCATCATCTAAAAAACAGCTATACACTCCACCACTGACACAAAACCCTTTAGGTTTAAAAACAGCTAAAAACTGTCCAAGTACATACGAAGCAACACTCACATCAAAAAGGGTATGTGTGCATCTTTTTTTCATTGTAAGCATTTTAAACATATCTTCAAGACCAAAACGGACTAACACTATTTTTGATTTGTAAAGCATACAAAGTGTTGCCAACTCCTCTAAAGCATCCAAAGAAAAAAGTTCCTTTCCCTCAATAGATGGCATAATGTAAAAGGAGGTTTTACTCAAAAGTTCAAGATATTGTTTTCCATTAGAAATCCCAAATTTTGGGAGTACAAATCCATCTATAGATTTTATATTGCTTACATGTAAGAGTTTTTCCAACATCTCCACATTACGAGGTCGAATAAAAACAAAAGGGGAGTTTTGATCTATAGATTTTAAAATATCAACAAGACTAACAAACACACTCTCTTGTTTGTTAGCATCAAAACCATCTTCAAAATCTATTACAACACTTTTAAGCTCTGGATATTTTTTAGAAGAGAGTATTGCTTTGAGATGTTTATGACTTGCAGGTATAAAAAGTGTAGCCCCTAACTGTATATAATGAATCTCTCTCACTTTTTATCTACTCGAAACCACCCAGCTATAGAGTGGCGTGTTTTTTGTGCGCTGAGTACTTCGTGAGGAAACTTTTCACTTAAAAAGACAACCAAAGTATTGTTTTTTGGTACTACTTTTTTAAGAAAATCTCCCTTCTCATCATAGATAACAAGCTCACCACCATCACATTCATTCCATGAATCGTTCAGGTAGTACACTGTTGTTACCACTCTATTCGTAGAGTTTTTAAACGCATCAAGATGTTTCTCATAAAAATCACCCACTTCATACTTTGCGAAATGAGCTTCATAGTAGCTAAGCCCAAGAAATAAAGAGCGATTGAGATAATTTTTAAGTCCCTCTGCAAACTCCAAAAAACCACTCATCGCACCACCATCAGCATCGAGCCAGTAGATCTTATCACGGCGTCTTGAGTTGTCTACATGTACGGCACTGCTGTTTGAGATACCTGCTTGCTTATAAGATGAGAGTGTTGCTATTTTTGCTAAAAGTTGTTGGTTTAGAGTAAGTGGGAGTGCATCTTCTATAACGATATAACCATCATTAACAAGTGCATCTGTAATTTTTTCGTAAAATGTTTCCATGAAGAAAGTGTACTATGACACCCCTAAGAGTGTCAAGTAAAAAAGGTTTAGATTGGTAAAACTCTGATTTTTTTAGAAAGTTTCTCTTTTAAAGTACTCTCAATCGCATAGAGTGTTCCTGTTGCACTAGAAGCACATCCACTACATGCACCAAGATAACGGATGTAAATATCTATAGTATCATCACCTTTTTTAATGTCGATAATCTCCATATTTCCACCATCCATAATAAGGAATTGTCGTACATTTTCATCTATTACAGCATCAACTGCTTTAATTTGCTGTACAAGTGTCATATCTTCAAAGTTTCCAGCTCCAGCAGCCTGAGCATCAGCAGCAGCTTTCATTTTTTCTTCATCCATCTCTTTACGCGTTTGTGCCAAGATATCCACAAGGTACCACTCTCTGTCTTCATGTCCACCTGGTTTGATACACGATTTACAAAAACCACCAGCTTTTGTGTAATCTGTAATCTCTTCTACAGTTTTCAGATCATTCAAACGGATAACCTCTTGAATAGTTCCTAAAGAAACACGAGCACATTCACAGACAATAATATCCTCTTCAAAACTCTCTTCATCAACACCTAAGTATAATGAAGCTGCTTTTTTAATAACATCGTATGCCATAACTGAACAATGCATCTTTTGTGGTGGAACAGCTGGAGTATCTGGATCATCACGAAGTGCTTTTTCCACATCAATGTTTGTGATTTTTACTGCTTCTTGCACTGTTTTACCGATGCACAGTTCAGTCATAACATCACTTGATGCGATTGCTGTACCACAACCAAAAGATTTAAACTTAGAGTTTACAATCTTATCTGTTTTTGGATCAACTTCCCAGTATAGTCTTACTGCATCACCACAGCTTTCTGCACCAAAATCAGCAACAATAAGTTTGTTGCCATGTGCTTCAGCTTCCTCAGGAGTAATCTCCCCTTGATGTTGAGGATTATTCATTAGAGTTGTTACTTTATTTGAGTACGCATCCCATAAAGAAGCGCCGAGTAAATCGTCTTTTGCCATAATATTTCTTCCTTAATTTTATTTTATAAAATGAAGGGAACCCTTCATTTGTTTTATTACAACAAAGGAAATAATTCCTTTGTCTACGCTAACGCTTGGTTCTCTTCGGCAGAGAGCCTATCACGCTAGTGCGATTTTTATTTATTATTTTATAATCTTTTTCTTTGTGAAATGGAGAGACTCAGATTTGCTCTCGGAATTTTACAAAGAAAAAGATGGCATACAGGTTTAAAACCTAGTGTGCCATATGGTGTGGAATGTGACATTCGCCAGCTTCCCCACCTGGTGTTGGTTGTACTTTTGCAAATGAGCTAGAGATTGCTCTTAAACGCTCAACTGCTTTTTTAAACTGCTCGATAACATAGTCTATCTCTTCATCTGTTGTAAAACGAGAAAGTGAAAGTCTAATACCAGTATGTGCAAGTTCATTATCTGCACCAATAGCAAGCATTACAGTATTTGCTTCAAGGTCTTCAGATGCACAAGCACTTCCTGTTGAAGCACCAATTTGCGCATTGTTTAAATCCCAAAGCATCCCTTCACCTTCAACACCACGAATCGAGATAAGAATAGTATTTGGTGTTCGCTTTTCACGACTACCAACCACAAAAGTATCACTAATCTCAAGAAGTGCATCTTCAAGTCTATCTCTTTTTGCACGGATAGAAGCCATCTTCTCTTCCATATTTGTCGTCGCTAACTCTATCGCTTTTCCCATACCAACAATATATGGAACATTGAGTGTACCACTTCTTCTGTGACCCATCTGCTCACCACCATGAAGAAGTGGACTTAAAGCTTGAGAATTTTTAATATAAAGGGCACCAATACCTTTTGGACCATGGAATTTATGTGCAGACATAGAAACAAAGTCTACATGTACATCTTGTAAATCAACTGGAATTTTACCAACTGCCTGAACACCATCAGAGTGGAAGAGTACACCATTTGCTTTACATATCTCACCAATCTCTTTAATAGGGAAAATCATACCTGTTTCATTACTTGCCCACATAACACTTACAAGTGCTGTTTTGTTTGTGATAAAACTTTTAACAACATGTGGTTCAACAATACCCTCTTCATTTACAGGAAGATATGTTACTTTTACGCCTTGTTCTTCCAACCATCTACAAGTAGAAAGTACGGAAGGGTGTTCCACCTCAGTTGTGATGATATGGTCTTTATCTCCACCAACAATAAAATCATTAAATACTGACTTTAAAACCCAGTTATTTGATTCTGTTGCACATGAAGTGAAAATGATATCATCATCATCACTTGCATTAAGTGCTGTATACATCTGATCTATCGCTTTTCTTAAATGTGGATGTGTTGCTGTACCAAATTTATGTAATGAACTCGGATTTCCATAAAGTTCACTGAAAAATGGTTGCATCGCTTCAACAACTTGTGGATCTACCATTGTTGTTGCATTATTATCTAAATAAACTTGCATATTTATTTACCTCTTATTAGGTGAATTTTTAAATAAGACAATTTTTGTCCTCTTTTACTTTTGACATCATAATAGCTTTGACATTATGATTAGCTTAAGTAAAACTGATTTCATATTTGATTTAAGGATGAAAACAGTTATAATTGCGTCAAAGGATAAAAATTATGTGTAACTTCAACCAACAAAATGAACAAACAAAAGAGTTGCTTCACCTCTTTATGCAAAAAGCAGCACAAGAACTCGGAGGCGTCAATTTTCTTCTTTCTCTTATAGAAGCTCTTCGTAACAAAAAACCTCATCCACTTATGATTAAAGAGATGCAAGTCGCTTCTAATAACTCTATTATTAAATGGAATAAAGTTATTTTTAAAGACAAAGTAGATCTTCTTGAGTATATTCTTCTAACCCATAAAGAGAGTCATGAATACAATTTTAATATTTTAGATGAACAGAATCAGAAAAAAAGAAAAAATATTATCAATATGGTTAAAACACTCAAACCTATAGAGTTTGTAGTAACACCTCAAAACCCTCATGATGGAAATGGTTTTAGTTTTGGTGTTTTTGATACAGTTGATTTTGAAAAAGAGATAGTCATACTCAATCCTATCTTTTTAGCAATCTTCTTTTGTTCTGTCGAGTTTACGAAAAAAGCGCTCAAACATACCATCTAAAAACCTGAATTTAAACCTCTTATGGTATAATCGCGAAATTAATTATATTTCAAAGGTGCATCATTATGGGTCAAACTATTACAGAAAAAATATTCTCAGAGCATGTTGGTCGCAAGGTTTATGCAGGTGAGATTGTTCGTTCACCTATCGACATGGTTATAGGAAATGACATCACTACACCTATCTCTATCAAAGCATTTGAAGAGAGTGGTGCTGCAAAACTCGCAAATCCAGATGGATTTTCTATCGTCTTAGACCACTTCATTCCAGCTAAAGATATAGCTTCAGCAAATCAGGCACGCATTAGTCGTGATTTTGCAAAAAAACATAACCTTAAAAACTTTTTTGATG
>Ga0256843_1002246_pt1 | contig 14289 bp, 10 predicted proteins | sample AlvinellametaG_FD_191572 | JGI IMG/M metagenome (GOLD analysis project Ga0256843, IMG submission 191572) | Pompeii worm associated microbial communities from hydrothermal vent at the East Pacific Rise, Pacific Ocean - Alvinella | ecosystem: Host-associated > Annelida > Integument > Unclassified ... | reverse complement strand
TTTTTAGTGCTTTTAGGTGTGGTTTTTATGGCGTTTAGGACTATTTTTTGGTGGTTTCCGAGACTAAAGCATTCGATTATGCCTATTGCGGATAAGTATCATCAGGATGTTAGAATCGCAATTAGTCTGTTTTTTATAATGATAGCCGTGATGTTGGTACTTCATTTGGATGTGGTACTCGGGGCGTTTGTTGTCGGTGTGTTTTTGACGACGTTTTTTGATCACAATCACCATTTGGAGCATAAGCTGGCGCCTTTTGGGTTCGGGTTTTTGATTACTATTTTCTTCGTGCATGTCGGAAGCAGTATAAAATTTTCGGATATTTCGCTGAAACTTTTGGGTGACGCTCTTTGGATTACGTTTTTGATGATAATTTTAAGAATCATAGCTTCTATTGTTTTCGTTAAAGAGTATGGAATTAAAACCACGATACTTTTCGGGCTTTCTTTGTCGATGCCTCTTACTTTATTGATTGCGACGGCAACTTTGGCATATAACAATCATATGCTCGATAGTTATTGGTATACCGTATTCGTAACGACGGCGGTACTTGAGGTTATCGTCGTAATGCTTGGAGTTAAGTTTATAAATAAGTTAAAATTTCAAAAAAAGGATAGTTAATGGTAGTTACGCGTTTTGCACCGAGTCCGACCGGATATTTACACATCGGAGGGCTTAGAACGGCTCTTTTTAACTGGTTGTGGGCTAAGAAAAACAACGGAAAATTTAGACTCAGAATCGAAGATACCGACCAAAAAAGAAACAAACAAGAAGCGGTTGATGCCATACTTAAAGCTTTTAATTGGGTAGGGATGCATTGGGATGATGAGGTCGTATTCCAAAGCGAGAGATTTGATATTTACAAAAAATACGTTCAAGAGTTACTTGATAAAGGGCTTGCTTATAAGTGTTATTTGACTCCTGAAGAGCTTGAATTAATCAGAAACGCAAAAATGAAAGGCGAAGAGCCTCCTATCGATATCAGAAAATATAGAGATTTTAAAGGAGAGCTTGATAAGCCGTTTGTGGTTAGGTTTAAAACTCCGCTTGAGGGGACTTTGTGTTTTGAAGACGGAGTAAAAGGCAAACAATGCGTAGAAGCAAAAGAGATTGAGGATTTCGTAATTGCAAGAAGCGACGGTACACCTACTTATAATTTTGTCGCCGCGATAGACGACCATGAAATGGGAATGACGCATATCATAAGAGGAGACGACCACCTCAGAAATACATTTAAACAGATGTTGATTTATGAAGCGTTCGGGTGGAATATGCCGAAATACTACCACGTTCCTATGATTCACAACGAAAAAGGCGCAAAAATGAGTAAGCGTGACGGCGCCGTGGATGTTATGGAATATAAGCGTGAAGGATACCTGCCTGAAGCTCTTTTGAACTTCTTAGTACGTCTTGGGTGGAGTCACGGAGACCAAGAGATTTTCAGCGTAGAAGAGATGATAAACCTATTCGACCCGAAAGACATCAATAAAGCACCGAGTCGCTTTAACAAAGAAAAACTTGATTGGCTAAATGCACACTATATTAAAAATTCACCTAACGAAAGACTTGAAAAACTACTAAGAGACGATTTCGGTGTTGATATTGTAAATCACGACAAAAAAGAGATATTAATCGACGAGCTTAAAGAGAGGGTGAAAACTCTAAAAGAGATGGCTTTAGAGATTGAAAAAATATTGACTCCTCCTAGTGAATACAACGAAAAAGCGGTTAAAAAATTCCTAAAAGACGAAGTGTTGAGTAACTTAAGAGAATTTTTGGTCTTTTTAAACGACAAAGACCCGAAATTGCCTCCTGAATGGCATGACGTTATGGATGAATTTTTAAAACTAAAAGGTATTAACCCTAAATTCCTTATGCCGCCTCTACGAATTGCAATGGTAGGAGACACAAAAGGTATCGACCTTGCGGCACTTTTAAGCGTGCTCGGAAAAGAAGAAGTCAAAAAAAGAATCTCCTCACTACTTGCCAAATTCGAGGTTTTTTAAACCTCTTTTTCTTTTAAAATAAACGGTTTAAAATCGTTTACTTCAAGGCATGCGTTTATGCATCTTTTGTCATTTACCATATACGAATGAGTGTGACCGTGGACGTTGAGGTCGCAGCCGCACAGATAAAAGATTTCTTCAAGTAATTTTGAAATGTTTTTATATTTTTCATCATACGGATTGTCGTTAAATACGGGATAATGTGAGAAAAGAATAGTTTTTGAATCTATCTTTTTTATAAGACATGCGGTTCTTGAGAGCGTTTTTTTGTCGTATTTGTATTGTAGGTAATTTAAAATTTCTTTGTCAAAATCGGTTTGAATTTCTATATCTTCTATTACTTTCCAGCCTATCGATTTATAATATTCAAGATGTTTTTGTTTGTCGTGGTTGCCTTTTATGAGCGTTATTTTTCCGTTTAGTTTAGAAGCGGTTTTATATGCGTCTTTAAAAGCTACGTCTCCTAAATGCAAAACTTCGTCTTCTTTTGAAATATATTCGTTTAATCTGTCTATTAAAAACCTCTCAAAATCCTCATATCCTTCCATTTTCGCTTTTTGAATGCGAAGAGGCTCGTACAACAGAATATTTGAATGTCCGAAATGCGTATCGGCTATTATTTTCATATCAGGCAAATTTTTCCTTTATTTGTGAAATAAATAAAAACACTACAAATGAAACAAGTGCGTATATCATATCAAATCCCAAAATCGTTATGATTATACCCATCGAAATTACGGCAAAAAAAGAAGTTTTTGTTTTTAAGATTTTAAGCGCCGCAAGAGATACCAAAAAATATATAAGCACGAAAACGCCGTTTGAATAGGTGATAAGCAAATCTATTTTAAAATCGAATAAAAACTTAAAAACGCTTATTGCAAAAATAATTCCCATAATAATAAAAAGAGCCTTTTTAAACCCGATATTCAGGGTTGTTGAAAGACGTGTAAGGGATGCAACGTATAAATTCAGAGCCATAATGCAGATTATAAAAGCCACAATCGCCATAATTTTATCGGCGTAAGGCATTATATGAGAGGCGACGATTACGAGAGAGTGCAGATTTTTATCTTCACTTCCGTATGCGTTAAATACAAGAAGCGAAAACGTTACCGCCATATACATAAAAGCAACTATTATTATTCCGATAACCACCGCTTTGAAAAAGTCGTTTTCGTTTTTAAACTCATGAGAAATATGACTCATTGCTTCAATTCCCACAAAACACCAAAATATTATCCCCAGCGTTTGGATTATATGAAAATCGTGAGTTGTTATATGAAATTTTTGAAAAAGAGAAACGATAAAAAACAGAGAAATTATTGTGATTATGGTAATCACTACGGCAATGTTTATGTTTGATGAGATAGTTAAACTCATAAGGTTTAAAATTAAAATTATTGCACTTGCTAAAAAGATAAATTCAATCAGGTATTGGTTACCAAACGCTCCGGCAAGGTATGAAGCGGCCGTGATTATTACAACAGGAGGACCTATCGGGATGATTGAGAGATATAAAAGTTTTGTGGCAAATCCCGATTTTTTGCCGAATGCTTCTTTTACAAATGTGGCACTGCCACCGGCACTCGGATACATAATGCCGAGTTTTCCGAATACAAACGCAACCGGTAAAATCATTATAGCCATAACAAACCATAAAATAAGCGAAGCCCACCCGCTGTATGTCGCACTAAGAGCCGGTACGATAAACACGCCGCTTCCAAGAAGGGTTATAACGATAGTCGCAATTCCTTGGGTTAATGAAAGTTTCACAAAATGCCTTTTTTAAAATTATATCTAATTTGACAGGAAACAAAAACTTTTATAGAATTTCTTAAAAGAAACAAAAGGTTTAAAATGACTCTTGGAGAGAAGATAAAGTTTTTTAGAGAAAACAAAGGACTTAATTTAAGCGAGCTTGCAAAAAAGGCGGGGGTCGCGAAATCGACGCTTTTTAAAATAGAAGAAAACAAAACAAATCCAACTATAAATACAATTTGGGCTATTGCAGAAGTTTTGGGAGTGCCTTTTGGTGAGCTTGTTGGTGAGGGTGAGATTAAGGGTGAGGGTGTTAGTGTCGTATTGATAGAAAAGACGGAAGAATTTGAGAGTTACAAAATGAATTTAAAAGAAAATGCAGAATATATTGCAAAGCCACATTTTGCGGGAGCAAAAGAGAGAATTTACGCTTTAAGCGGAGAGGCTATTGTAGGTCCCGTTGATAATCCAAAAAGTGTAAAAAACGGCGAAACGATAGAATTTAGAGCCGATAAAACTCATATTTACAAATCAAAAACGCCGAGTGTTTTAATCGTAACTATTTTTTATCCTAAAAAGATGTATTTTCAAGAAGACGTTTTTGTAGACGTGTTTGATGAGGAGGTTTATGAGAGGCTGAATAATTTAATTAAAAAAGGAGTCGGAATTATCAGGGTTATTGCAAAACACGATAAGTTTGACGCCCCGAACGTAGTAAAAAACGAACACGGGATATTTATTTACGGCAAATTTGAAGTTAAATTTAACGAGCCTCTTAGTATCAGAGATTTTGAAAGACGTGAAATTTTGGAAAATTTCAGCGAAGATAACATTTACGCGGCTTATCTTGCCTTGATAGGTGAGGTGGAAGCGGCAAAAGAGCAGATGGAAAATTGATAGTTTATAATGGGGAATGGAAGCAGTGAAAAGTAGAGAAAAAAGGATAATATTTAAAGGCGTTGATTGAGATTATGTAAACATAATTAATAAAAAGGTTAAAGAAGCGGAACAATTGCGAATTTAAACGAAAAAAATACGGCAAAAAAATCACACAAAAAAGCGGAAGCGGTCTGTGATTTTTAGTATTTTTGAAGTGAAATAAAATTCGCTCTCTTGAGGAGCTGATTTACACGATTTTTATTAATTCCGAGGAGTATTTTATGAAAAATAATAATTCTTTTAAACCGGAAAGTGCTGATAATAAAAAGGGTCTTATCGAAATGATAGGAGCCACTTTCATATGGGGTTCTACGCCGCTGATGTCCATATGGTCGGGTTTGCCAAGCGGGGTATTTGTTTTTTTTAGGGTGGTATTTGCTTTTCCTTTTATATTTTATTTTGCGATAAAACGTGCGGGAATAAGAGAATTTTTTAAACTAAAACCTTTTTGGCCTCTGTTTGTAAGCGGCATAGCCCTTGGTGTAAATTGGGTCTTTTTCTTTTGGGCGGTAAATACGATTGATGTTGCGAGTGCTGTTAGTATTTATTATTTAGGTCCTATAATTTCCATGCTTTTGGCTATTTGGTTTTTGAAAGAAAGAGGAAATTTTTATATTTATATTTCCGGTGTTTTGGCGGTAATAGGAGCGGTGGTGGCAGCCGGAGGCGTTCATTTTCAAGAAGGGATAATAGTGGCTTTTTTAGCTGCCGTTAGTTACGGGGCTCTTGGGTTTTTTTCAAAAATTGCCACAATGCACCATAGAGCCGTAGCCGTTACGGCGTGGCAGATTTTGATATCGATTTTTATAACGGCTCCTTTTTTATTTTTGAATGATTGGCATTTAAGTTTGCAGGGGATAATAGTGGCTTTTATTACGGGTGTGATTCATACGGCTCTTGCTCTTTTTTTGTGGTATGACGCACTTAATTACATAAAAGTATCAATCGCTTCTATTTTGCAGTATTTGGATATCGTTTTTGCTATGATATTGGCTTTTTTATTTTTGGGGCAAGTTCCTCAAATTCATCAAATTTTAGGAGCTGGACTTATAATAATTGCGGGGATTTTGAGTACGTTTAAAGAAAAAGCTAAAAAATAGGAGCTTCTTCTTTTAATTCTTGTTTCGGAGGAGGGGATATTTTTGTAAATAGCTCTTTGTGTCCGTTAATTTGGAAATATTTTACGCCTTTTGGTACTTTGAATTCTCTTAATAATTCAGGGTGGATTTGTAATAGTTTCGTGTAATATCTTTTGAATACAGGAGCTGATACACTACCTCCGGCCATTCCTTTTCCGAGTGATGTGGAATCGTCGTTTCCAAACCAAATGATAGTTTCGGTATTAGGAGTAAAACCGCAAAACCAGGCGTCTTTATAGTCGTTTGTAGTACCCGTTTTTCCTGCTATTTGTATACCTTTTACTTGAGCTTTTCTTCCCGTACCTTTTTTTACAACGTCTTGCATAATATTTATCATTAAATATGCTTGATAATCGGGCTGTATTTGTTCATGTTTTTCTTTAAATTCGATTGTTTCGTTGTTTTTTATATTTACTACTTTGAGTACGAGTCTCGGGTATGTTTTTACTCCGTAATTGCTTATTATCGTATAATATTTACTGAAATTCCAAGGACTAATTCCGAGACTTCCGAGAGTAATGGACATATCGTGAGGGAAATTTTTAAATCCGAACTCTTCTAAGCCTTTGATAATTCTATCAAGTCCTATCGACATTACGAGGTTGATTGTCGCGAGGTTTCTCGAGTGTACGAGAGCTTGTCTTAGGGTAATGAGTCCTAAAGTGTTTTTTTCATAGTTCTTAGGTTTCCAATATTTGTCTTCTTCAGGTGTGTCGCCCGGGATTTTGAACGTTCTGCTGATATCCGGAATCATACTTGCCGGATTGTATCCTAAATTTAGAGCTATTTGATAAATAAAAGGTTTTATGGCACTTCCTACACTTCTTTTTGATTGAGTGACGCGGTTAAATTCACTTTTTTCATAATCAACACCGCCTACGAGAGCCAAAACGTCACCCGTTTGTTGGTTTATCGTAATTAACGCTCCGTTTAATTGATTCGGGTCTAATTTTTTATTTTTCTTAAGTAGTCTTTCATAGTTCCATTTTACAGCTTCTTCAGCCGCTTTTTGAGTTGGAAGGTCTATGCTTAGATGAATATCGTATCCTCCGGACAATAAATTCGGAAACTCTTTTTTGAGTTGTTTTATTGCTGTATCGACTGCGTATTGGGCTTTTGGGGTTACCATTTGTTTATAGACTTTCGGAGTTTCAAGCAATGCATTTCTGTATTCTCTATCTGTTATCCAGCCGATACTATACATTCTTTTTAAAATCCAATTAGCTCTTTTTAAATTCAGCTCGTAATGTTTTGTAGGATCATATAATGAGGGGCCTTTCGGAAGAGCTATAAGCATAGCGATTTCTTTTAGGCTCAGTTCGTTTAGAGGTTTGTGAAAATATCCGAGTGCGGCCGTTTTTATACCGTAGTAGCCGTGACCTAAGTAGATTTGGTTTAGGTATCTTTCTAAAATCTGCTCTTTTGTCAGGTAATGTTCCACCTTCATTGAAATAATTATCTCTTTTATCTTTCTTTGAATCGTTTTTTTGCGACTTAAGTAGATGTTTCTGACAAGTTGTTGAGTGATTGTGGAAGCACCCTCGACTTTTTTTCCGGCTTTTATATCTTTTATTATCGCTCTTAAAATTGCGTTGAAATTTACTCCCGGATGTTCGAAAAACGAAGTGTCTTCCGTTGCAAGAAGTGTTTCTATGACTCTTGGCGGGATATCTTTGTATTTTACGTAAAAACGATTTTCTTTTGAAAATCTCACATCCAAAAGGTTTCCGTTTCTATCGTAAAATCTTGCCGATAAAGGAGGGTTGTAATAGATTATTTTCGCACTTGCAAAACGTGTGGAATTATATAAATATAGTGCGTATCCGGCACCGGCAAGTACTAAAATTAACAAAAGTATCAAAAATCCTGCGAATATTTTTTTTATCATTTCTCACCTAAAAATTTTATTGTTTCATCTATGGTTTTTAAATCTATATTCGTTCTTAAGATTACTCTAAAAATCGGTGATTTTACCGTCGGAGGTCTTATTGCGCCGACTAAAACGTTACGGTTTAAGAGTTCTTTTTGTCTTTTTTGTAAAAACTCGTTCGATTTTGCGGGTATTATTTTAATAAGAGATTCTAAATTATACGTTAATTTTCTTTGATTAACAAGTGTTTTGTAGTGCGAGAGGTTTTCTTGAATCTCTTTTAGTGCGTAATAGGCCAAAAGCGAATCTATCGGGCTTAGGGCTGTTGTGTATATGACGCTTTTGGCTCTATTTAGAAGATAAGAGATAATCTCTTCGTCGGCTAAAATATAAGCCCCGTAGCTGCCTAACGTTTTGCCAAGAGTACCCATTTTTATCGTTTTTTGAGGATTTAGGTCGTATTCTTGAGTAACTCCCAAAAGATTTTCACCGCAAATTCCTACGCTGTGAGCTTCATCTATTATCAAAAACCCTATTTCCTGGGCGAATTCACATATCTCTTTTTTGACTTTATCGCCCATCATAGAAAAAATTCCTTCGGTTACGACAAAAACTCTTTTAAATTTTTTAAAATCTTCGCTTTTTTTCTTTAAATCTTCAAAATCGTTATGTTTAAAAAATCTAACTTCGGCTTTTGTGAGTTTGGCACCGACTATTCCGCTTGCGTGGTACTCTTCGTCCACTAAAAACAAATCTCCTTTTCTTCCTAACTCAAAAAGCGCCATATTTGCCAAAAACCCGCTTCCCAAAACCAAGGCGTCTTCGAAATTGTTCAGCTCTTTTAAATAATCTTCAAGAAGTTTATGAGCTGGGTGGTAGCCGTTTACGAGCATTGATGCTTTTGCGCCGTGGGATTTGAAGTTTAAAGCGTGAGAAAAGGCGTTTTTTCTTACGTTTTCGTTTTGAGCCAATCCTAAATAATCATTGCTTGCAAGGTCTATAATGTTTTCGTCGTAAATTTTTCTCTCTCTAAACCTGCCTTTTTTACGCAAAATATCGAGCTCTTTTTTATACATATTTACCTTTTTAGCATATTTAGTTAAAATTTTATCAAAAAAGGCCGTTAATGGATATTAGGAAGAAGTTTTTAGAGTTTTTTGAAAGCAAAGGACACAAGGTATACCCTTCGGCTCCTCTTGTACCCGAAGACCCGACTCTTTTATTTACAAATGCCGGAATGGTTCCTTTTAAGCCTATTTTTACGGGAGAAAAAGAACCGCCGAATCCTCCAAGAGCCACTTCGAGTCAGTTATGTATGAGAGCGGGAGGAAAACACAACGACCTTGAAAACGTAGGTTACACCAACCGCCACCATACGCTTTTCGAAATGCTCGGAAATTTCAGTTTCGGAGATTATTTTAAAGAAGAGGCTATCGCTTATGCTTGGGAATTCGTAACGGAAGTACTTAAACTTCCAAAAGAGAGACTTTGGATTACTATTCACGAAAGTGATGATGAAGCAGGAAAAATTTGGGAAAAATACGTTCCTAAAGAGAGAATCGTCAAAATGGGCGATAAAGATAATTTTTGGCAAATGGGAGATACGGGACCTTGCGGGCCTTGTAGCGAAATTCATTACGACCAAGGAGAAGAATTCAACTCACCCGAGGATTATTTAGGAGGCGAGGGGGATAGATTTCTTGAAATTTGGAACTTGGTATTTATGCAATATAATCGCGATGAAAAAGGCAACTTAACTCCTCTTCCAAAACCGAGTATCGATACGGGAATGGGACTTGAGAGAATTACGGCCGTTGTCGAAGGTGTAAAAAGCAACTACGATACTTCTATTTTCAGACCTTTATTAAACAAAATCGTTGAAATTACGGGTAAAGAATACTACCAAGACAAAAGAGGAGCAAGCCACAGAGTAATTGCCGACCATATTAGAGCTGTTAGTTTTCTTGTGGCTCAAGGCGTAAGATTCGATAGAGAAGGTAGAGGTTACGTTCTTAGAAGAATCCTTCGTAGAGGAGTTAGACACGGATATATGCTCGGACAAAGAGAGCCTTTTATGTATAAAATCGTAGATACGTTAGCCGAGCAGATGAAAGAGCAGTATCCTTATCTTCTTGAAAAGAAAGAAGCGATAAAAGACGCTATCAAACTTGAAGAAGAGAGATTTTTCGAAACAATCGATAAGGGAATGGCGCTATTCAAAGAAGAGCTTGCAAAAACTACAGGCGATACGTTTAGCGGTGAAGTCGCGTTTAAGCTATACGATACTTACGGATTCCCGCTTGATTTAACTCAAGATATGCTAAGAGAAGTGAATAAAAAAGTGGATATCGCTACGTTTGAAAAGCTGATGCAAGAACAAAAAGAGCGTGCAAGAGCGAATTGGAAAGGTAGCGGGGATGTAAAAATCAACCTAAAAGACCTTGAAAAATACGAGCCTAATAAATTCGTAGGATACGAATATCTAAGATATGAGACAAAAGTAAAAGCTCTTTTTGATGAAAATCTAAACGAAGTGAAAGAACTAAAAGGTTCGGGTTGGGTAATGCTTAAAGAGACTCCTTTTTATGCCGAAAGCGGTGGTCAAGTCGGAGACAGGGGAGAGATTTTAAGAGACGGGAAAGTAGCCGCGAAGGTAGTGGATACTAAAAAATTCGACGAAAAAAATCTAAGCAAAGTAGAAGATGCCGAGCTAAAAGTTGGCGAAAAAGTAGAAGCGGTTGTGGATGAGAGCAGAAACGAAATCGCAAAACACCACTCTGCGACGCACCTTTTACATTCGGCTTTAAGAAAAGTTTTGGGAGAGCATGTAACGCAAGCGGGGTCTTTGGTTGAAGCCAACAGACTCAGATTCGACTTTACGCATCCAAAAGCGCTTAGTAAAGAAGAGCTTCAAAAAATTGAAGAAATGGTAAATAACGTAATAGCAAGAGGCGTAAACGCAGAAGTTGCCGAAATGCCTATAGAAGAAGCGAAAAAAGCCGGAGCTATGGCATTATTCGGTGAAAAATACGGAAATATAGTAAGGGTCGTGAAATTTAGCGATTTCAGTGTGGAGCTTTGTGGTGGTACTCATGTAAAAAATACTGCTGAAATCGGAAGTTTTTATATTACGAAAGAGAGCGGTGTTAGTGCCGGTGTCAGAAGAATCGAAGCGGTTGTCGGACTTAGCGCTTATAAATACGCAAAAGAGTATATCGACTTGGTAGAAGAGTTAAAAGCTCAAAACAAAGCCAAAGATTTAGAGACGTTTATTTCTAAACAAAAAGAAGAAATCAAAAAATTAAAAGACGAAATTAAAGCTCTTCAAAAAGCAGCCGTTAAAGAGATAAAACCTATACAAAAAGACGGAATCAATTTCGTAATCGAAAGAATAGACAACGCTGACCTTAGAGAAATCGCAACCGATTTAAAAGGAAAAATTGATAATTTAGTGGCGTTTTTAGCGGGAGAAAACAAAGGAAAAGTGACTCTTGTAGCCGTTTCTAAAGTTCCTGAAATTAAAGCCGGAGATTTGATTAAAGAATTCGCACCGATTGTAGGCGGAAGAGGCGGAGGAAAACCTGACTTCGCACAAGGCGGCGGAAAAGACGCTTCGAAAATCGACGAATTAATCAAAAAAATTAAAGAAAAATTTAATATTTAACCTCTTTTTTTCCTTTTTCTTACATAGATTTGACTTTGGTTTATTATAATTTTCTCAAAAAAAGGGGAAAGGTTTTATGCATAGCGTTTTATTGATAGAAGACGATCCGCAACACGCAAAAATCGTCAAAAGAATTTTGGAGCACAAAGATTTTCAAGTTACGTTGTGTGAAGACGGAAAAACGGCTGTCGATTTGATTAGAAAAAGGGATTTCGATTTATATCTTATCGATATCAATATTCCTTATATCAACGGAATAGAGCTTGTAAAATTTATAAAAGAGCAGAATAAAACGGGATTTATTATTATGATTACGGCGGCTGTAGAAGAGGAAAACTTCGAAAAAGCATACGGATACGGGTGTGACGACTATATCAAAAAACCTTTTCACGCCGCTGAACTTGAGATGAGAATCAAACATCTCTTAAAAGAGAGTGTGAAATTCGATGATTACGAGTTTAATTTTCACAGCGGAGATTTGTTTAAAAACGGAGAGAGGGTTAATCTCAGAAAAAAAGAAAAAAGACTTCTTCATATTTTATTAAAAAACCTAAACTATACCGTTTATAACGATAAAATTATCGATTTTGTATGGGAGGGAGAAAACAAAAAAAACTACCCTCTAAGACAACTTGTAAACGAACTGAGAAAAAAATTCGACAAGGATTATATTAAAACCGTAGTAGGAGTAGGGTATAGATTTGAAGTATAGAATCAAACTCGACAAAATCGTTTTACTTTTCTTTTTTATTTTATCCATATTCATATTTGCGGCACTATTTTTTCAATACAATTACTCAAAAAACGTACTTATTCAAAATTTCGTAAACAAGCATTATCTCGATACTATTAAAATTAGAGAATCTTTCAAATCTCTTCTTGATAAAGCTCAATATTATTTCAAAACCTCCGAGGATGAAAATCTGAAATTTTTAAATACTCTTCCTCTTTTTTACAGCAAAGGAAATTTTGACGTTAACGGAATAGCTAAAATACTAAACGAAAACTCGGTATTCGGTAAATACGAAGTATTTAAAATAGACAGAAATTATAAAATAGTCGACGGTAGTTATAAGCCGGATATCGGATATGACCTCGGAAAATTTAAAGCATACAAGCAAATTTTAAACGACGTATTTACGGGTAAAAAAGATATCGATATTTCAAGCCCTCATTTAGACGTCTCTTCTATGAACTTAAAAAGATATTATTTGATAGTGTCACCTGATAAAAAATATCTTTTACAACTCGCTTTTGTCGTGGATATGTTTAAAGACGCAAAAAAATTATATGAAAAAATTTTAAAAAATACTCCGGATTTAAAAAAACTAAAAATTTATTATGTAGATAATTATCTTATTACTCCTATCAATTTTAAAAACAGATACCAGCAAAAACTTCCTTTAAACATTATGTGGCAAAGAACAAATGATATTTTTCAAAAAATTTTGAAATATTCCAACGTTAAAATAGATTTGCCTAAAAACGATATAAAAAAGCAAAATATTATGCTCTCTAAGCTTGTTGAAGATATTTTTAAAACGAAGCATTGTATAATAAAAAATTTGGATTTGGATAGACATCAACTTGTGTTTTTTACGATGATAAAAGGCGTTTTTGAAAAATCTAACAGTAGACTTATAATCGAAACGATATACGACACTTCCAAGCTTGAAGCTAATATAGAATCTATCAGAAAAAGATTTTTACTTATATTTTTAGCAGTGGTACTCGGTATTTTTGTTATTTATAAATTCGTTATTGATAAGGTTTCATATGAAATTAAAGAAATAGTTTCTCATATGAAGGAAAATAAAAGAGTGGAAAAAGTATCGAGTTTTATTGAAGAGATTTACGAATTAAAAAACAGATATAATGATTATCACGAAAAAATTAATCAAGAAATTGCTAAAAACAGGCGACTTTTGGAAGAAAATAAACGTTTTATCGTAGATACCGTTCATCAAATTAAAACCCCAATGAGCGTTATTACCTTAAACCTTGACTATGTGAAAAATATTTTATCTACAAAAGAAGGTTTTAATGACGATGAAATTAATGAATCTATTGAGGAAGTGGATGCTGCAATTCAGATGCTTTTGAATTCATATAACGATTTATCGTATATAGCCTCTAATGAAACGGTGGATTATAAGCCTCAGATGTTGAATCTCTCTCAAATTGTAGAAGAGAGAATAAACTTTTTCTCTTTAATAGCAAAAGCCAATAATAAAGAAATTCGTTATGATATAGATAAGGACGTTTATTTTAATATTAACAGAATCGAATTCGAAAGACTTGTGGATAATAATATTTCAAATGCCATAAAATATTCCAACAAAAAAGATATTTACGTTTCTCTTAAAAAAGAGGACGATAGAATAATTTTGAAAATTGAGTCTTATGGTGAGAGAATTAAAAACCCTATTGAAGTTTTCGAGAGAAATTATAGAGAACATTCTCATAAAAGAGGTCTTGGAATAGGACTTAATATCGTTAAAAACATTTGTGAAAAGTATCAGATTTCTTATAAAACCTACTACAAAGACGGTAAAAATATTTTTGAATATATATTTAGTATTTGATACAATTAGCAAAAAGGAAAGTCTTGCTGATACTTTGCAGCTCATCTCCTACAAGAGCCTCTTTGCTTAAAACTTACAAAATAGATTTCATTCAAAAAAGTTGCAATTTCGACGAAGATTCTATCAAATCAAAAGACCCTTACGAATTCGTAGTTTTGGCGAGTTACGGAAAATTTAAAGAGTGTATGAAGTGTTTTGAAAAAGAAGATATCGTAACTGCCGATACGGTTGTGAGTGACGGCAAAAATATTTTAAGAAAAGCAAAAGACGAAAATGACGCAAGAAGAATTCTTTTGGCTCAAAGCGGAAAAGAGATAAGAATCATTAC
>Ga0256843_1002245_pt1 | contig 14290 bp, 11 predicted proteins | sample AlvinellametaG_FD_191572 | JGI IMG/M metagenome (GOLD analysis project Ga0256843, IMG submission 191572) | Pompeii worm associated microbial communities from hydrothermal vent at the East Pacific Rise, Pacific Ocean - Alvinella | ecosystem: Host-associated > Annelida > Integument > Unclassified ... | reverse complement strand
CATCCCTCAAAAGAGACACTGTTGGATATTGAAAAAGAGTTACTTAAATCAGTTGGTTTGGAGGGGCATCATAGGCTCTCTGTGACCCATACCAATACCAATAATTTTCATCTACATATTGCCGTGAGTAAAATTAACCCTCATACGCATCTGATGGTAGACCCATATCAAGATATTCCTAAGTTACATAAAAAAGCCCAAGAGTTAGAAGAGAAGCATAAACTCAAAAAAGACAGACATCCTGTTCAGTTTGAAGAGGATAAAGAGCCGTCTGAAACGCAAAAGCATAAGTACAAGGACCAAGAGATACACTCAGGCATGAAAAACCTCTTAACTTGGATTCAAGAAGAGGTGTTAGAGGAGATAAAAGAGCTTATTGATAATCCTCAAAGTGATTTAAAAGATTTACAGGAACTCTTAGCCCAATACAATTTAGAGATTAAACCTAGAGCTAATGGTTTGGTCATTGGAGATAAGAAGAGAAAGCTTTTTGTGAAAGCGAGTGATGTTCATCGGATGTTATCCAAAAAGAGCCTAGAGAAGCGATTTGGAGCGTTTAAACAGTATGAGACAAGCTCTAAGGTGAGTAAGCAGTTTGGAAAGCCAAAATCCTCTCTATGGGAGGAGTATCAAAAGCTTATTGAGCAGCGAAAAAGAACCAAAGCAGATGAGCTTAGTTTAGAGAAGAGGAGTCGATTGGCTCTAAGAGAGAGTATTGGTTTAAAATATAAAGAGCAGCTAGAGCGTGTTCGCAATAACCCTACCCTCTCCTCTTCTCAAAAATATCAACATCGACAAACTATCTATGCAGATCAAAAAGCAGAACTCAAAGAGTTAAGTGAACGATTTGCACAGAAGAGAAAATCTATTCATAAAGCAAATAGACTCTTCTCCTATAAAGAGTTTCTCCTTGAGAGAGCTTTGGGTGGAGATGAGTCAGCTCTTGAATCATTGAGAAGAACCAAGATGATGTTTAAACCTAATGAGAATATTTTACGACATCCACAAGGAAAAATTGATCATAAGATTTGGGAGAGTTTGAAGCTACAGATAACCAAAGAGGGAAAAGCAGTCTACACCATTGAAGGAAATGGGAAAGTGGTTGATACAGGCTCTTATCTAAAGTTAACCGTTGAAGATAATGATAGAGCGATATTAACCTCTTTGCAGATGGCGAAAGAGAAGTTTGGGGAGCGTTTGGATGTTCAAGGGAGTATTGAGTTTAAAAAACGTGTGATGATGGTGAATGAGCGATATGATTTAAAGATACACTTTACTGATAAGACGATGAGGAGAATTCAAGAGCAAGGGGTGCATAAGGGGATGGGGATTTGATTCACTAATATATTTTAGTTAAAATATGTTTTAATATAATTATTTTTGTTATAATTTTGTTTTCACTCTTAATTGAGTAATCTTTCGTCAAGGATAGTAAATTGAATAATCAAAAATATGGAAATAGAAGTAATAATCAAGTGGGAAACTACCTTGTTAGTTTAATTGTAGTGATTTCCTTATTTCTTGTGGTGAATATTCTTGCTACTCAATATGTGGCACAGCATTTTGAGTATCATGAAAATTTAGGAGAGTCACTTTTTCAATCACTTTATAATCCTTTTGATTGGATTCTTTGGCAGTTTGATTACTTTGATCAATATAGTATATTTTTTAAAACATTGAATATTACAATGCTTTTTGTTTTTATTGCTGTCTTTATCGTATTTATTTTAATTAGACTTCTTGCTCTTAGAAAAAGTAAAACTCATGATGATGTTCATGGAACAGCACATTGGATGAGTTCTTCTGATATTAAAAAAACAGGACTATTCCAACAAAAAGAGGGTGTATATATTGGAGGGTTTGAGGATGGTTCAAAATTGGAGTATCTTAAACATAATGGTCCAGAGCATATTTTAGCGTTTGCCCCAACACGTTCAGGTAAAGGTATAGGCTTGGTTCTTCCGACGCTTTTAGATTGGAGAGAGTCCGTTATTGTTCTTGATATAAAAGGAGAAAATTGGGCATTAACAGCAGGTTGGAGAGAACAATATGCAAATAATAGGGTTTTAAAGTTTGATCCTACTGCATCTAATGGTATGAGTGTTAAGTTTAATCCATTAGAAGAGATACGTATTGGTACAGAGTATGAAATTGGCGATGTTCAAAATATCAGTATGATGATTGTTGATACGGAAGGTAAAGGTTTAAGAGATTATTGGGAAAAATCGAGTTTCTCTTTCATTAGTGGTCTAATTTTATATACCATCTATCGAGCCAATAAAGAGAATAATAATTATCCAAATTTATCTGATGTTTATAAGGTTTTAAATCAAGATGATATTAGAGACTTATTAGAAGAGATGGTTAACTCTAACCATAAACTTATCTCTCTCGTGGGGCAGGAAATGTTGAATAAAGCTTCTGAGGAGTTATCAGGTGTTGTTGGTTCAGCATCATCTTCACTTAATCTATATATTGACCCTATTATCTCAAATAATACCTCTATGAGTGAATTCAAAATCAATGATTTAATGAATGAGACTAAACCAATGAGTCTCTATTTGGTACTAAAACCTAGCGATAAAAATAGAATTATGCCTTTGATTAGACTTATCATGAATCAACTTCTTAGACGTTTATTAGAGGATTTAGAATTTGAAGAGGGTAAAGTTATTAAAACCTATAAGCATAGAATGCTTCTCATGCTTGATGAGTTTACAAGTCTTGGAAAACTCTCTGTATTTCAAGAGAGTTTGGCTTTCATGGCAGGGTATGGAATTAAGGCATATATTATTGTTCAAGATGTTTCACAACTCTATGAAGCGTATGGTAAAGACGAGTCTATTATGTCGAATTGTCATGTTCGTATTGCCTATGCTCCTAATAAAGTTGAAACAGCTGAACTTCTTTCTAAAATGACAGGAACGACTACCGTAGTAAAGAGTTATACCACCACATCAGGAGATAGAATTTCGGTGATGTTGGGACAAGTTACAGAGAGTCTACAAGAGATTTCACGACCTCTTCTAACTATAGATGAATGTATGAGGTTAAAGGGTGCAAAAAAATCGAATGATGGTCAAGTTTTAGAGGGTGGAGATATGTTGATTTTTATCGCAGGTCAAGCACCAATTTATGGAAAACAGATACTTTTTTTTAAGGACCAAGTTTTTTTAGATAGATCAAAAGTAGCAGCACCTAAATTTACCAATGTGGTGAAAGATAGTTCTTTGATAGATAAATGTACGTTATGATATATTTTCTCTTTGGAGTGTTGATAGGGTATCTCTCTTGGGGATTTTCTTTGGAGATGACAATCTTATCTTTATCACTATTTTTTGCTTATCTTCTTTTAGAAAAGCGTTGGTATCTTTTCTTGTTTACTTTGGGCTATTATCTGGTAGGAAGTAGAGGACTATTTTTTGGTGTGGAACACTATTATGATAATCCCTTTTATGCTTTTTTTAGTTGGGGAGGTGTGGCACTTCTCTCTTCTTTAATATGGACCTTAATTTGGAGTCACTCTTTTCAAAAAAGGCTCTATCTGTTTCCCTTGGTACTTTTGGTGATTATATTACCACCAATAGGTTTTATATCTTGGCTCAATCCATTACCTACTATTGCAATACTATTTCCAAAATTTGGTTTCTTGGGATTGTTATTTGAGTTTATTATTATTTATCTCTTGGTTTTTGCATGGAAAAGGTATCACTTAAAAGAGTATAAAGGCGTTGCATTTACTCTGCTCCCCCTACTCTCTTTATTTTTTCTCATTTTTTTTCAAAATACTCAAACGGTATTAAATAGTAATCTTGGAGTTATCAATAGTAATATCGAGTACTCATCTATTACATTTGATAAATCAGAAGAGTATAGACGTATAAAAAAATTCTTTTATTTGGTTCAACATAGTAAAGATAGACATTTACTTTTACCTGAAAATGCTTTTGGAAATTATAATAGTATTCAATCTATGGTGTGGAGTCATTTGGATAAAAATAGAACTGTTTTTGGTGGGGCAAATATCTACGATTATCGATATAGTAAAAATATAAATGTACTTATGCGTTTGGATTATAATAGTAGTGAGATACTCTATAAACAGAGAGTTCCTGTACCTATTGAAATGTGGAAACCTTTTACAAATCGTGGAACAGAAGCAACCCTTTATAAACAACCGATTGTTATGGTTGATGGGGTAGATACAGGTGTATTTATCTGTTACGAACAGCTTTTGACTTATCCTTATATTCAAACTTTTTTTTATCATCCAGAGATACTAATTGGAATATCTAATCTCTATTGGGCGAAGAGTACAAATATTAAAGAGATTCAAGAAGAGACCATGCAACTTTGGTCACTTCTTTTTGGAGTACCTTTAAAGTTCTCGGTAAATGAGTAAGGTATTATCTACTCATACCTTGAGTAATTTTTCTAACAACTTCTCGTTTGTGCATTGTTTGATGTTCTTGATTTTGATTTTTTTGAAATTCCTTTTGTTTATTCTCTAAGAAAGAAGCTTTTATGAGTGCTTTATCAATGATTTTTTTAACTTCTTTAAGTCCTCTACTTTTTGCTAAATCATTAAAATCAGTTGCATTGAGTTTGATCTCCTCAGGAGTAAATTTAGGGATAATAAATGTTCGATGAATATTTTTAGTTGCTTCAATGGCTTTATTTAATCCTATATTCTCCTTTCCTTTCATTTCCATTTGAATATCATCATCTCCTGCAAGAAGAATAGTACTATTGGAGTATTTCTTATCCAATTGAGACATAACAGGCACAAGGTTTCCACTATCTATTGCTACAATAACGGTTTTATTAGTGGCTTGATGGATAGTTGCTCCTGTAGCATATCCCTCTACCACAATAAGTTCTTTTTCTTGGTGTAGATTCTGATTACCTATAATGAAAAAATTCCCCTCTTTTTTGCTATGTTTATTAAAGCCTTTAAAGTTTAGATTTATCTTCTGATTTGCCCAATGTTTACCATCAATATCTCTTATTGGCATAAGAAGATTTCCCTTATCATCTATTTTGAGATGATAATTTTTGACACCTTTTGATTTTAGATAGGGATGTGCATTGGTTGCTTCTTTTGCATTTTTAAACTCCTCTTGGGCTGCTATTGAAGCTGTTTCATGTTCTGCATTTTGTTCTTTTTGTCTCTCTAGTCTTTTACTTTGATTAATGAGCTTTTGACGCTCTAAATCTTCTTTTGTCAGTCCATTTGAAAATTCATAACCTATCGCTTTCCAATTCTCTTTCGTTCCTGTTTTGTGATTTTGAATAAAACCAGCTGGAATACCATCGGTATACCCTACATAAGCACCAGATTTTTTTCCTTGTTTGTCTCCAATGACAGGTACTCTTTGTATTTTTCCATTCATAATCGGTTCATCGTTGAGTATAAGCCCTTGTGCTTCTATAGCCTCTTTAAAAGATATGGTTGCTTCTTGGGTTGAGATAGATGTCGTTACTACTGCTTTCTGCTCTTGTGTCGCAATACTCCATCTTGTAAATCTATCTATCGGTGAACCTTTTGGGGCATACCATGATTTCTCTTTTTTATCCCATTTTGCCCCTAGTTTTTTAGCTTGATCTTTTTCACTATAAGGAACAACTAAGTAGGTATTTTCTGCATAAATACTTTTGCTGTTAGTTGTCTCTTCTCCTCTTAGTTTTTTATCGTTCTGTATGATGGTGTTATTGATTTTTTCTTCTTGTAGTAAATTTTCGTTTTCTATTTTTTGTTGATACTCTTTTTCTAGTGAGGAGTGAATATTGGTTAGAAGTGTTGCTAACTCTTTAATTTCTTCCCTTACAGGTTCATCTATTTGATGATGAAGAAGAATGTCTTGGGTCTTTATAATAGCGAACTGTAACTGTTCAAGTTCTATATCCTTTATTAAAGTAGGTAGAGCTGTCTCTAATTGATCTAGTTTGAGTTCTTTATCTATCATTTGTGTTACTGCTCCTTCGATAATATTAGAAAAATCCTCTTTAGGTGTAATCTCATTTTCGAGAGTCTCTTCTTGTATGGTTTCAAGTTGCTGTTCCTCTTGAAGTTTCGTTACAAAACTTACAATCTTGGAAGCATCACTACAGGCTTTAAATATTTCACTTGGTTTATCTTCTAAAATTGAGACCCAATCTTCAATGTAGGCATGATGTTGAGAAGGATCAAAGTCTATACCTATTTTGGAGGAGAGCATATATGAACCAATTTCTGCTCGTAACTCCTCTTTGGCATACCCTGTAGAACCAAAAGGGTGCATCATATCTCTATTTAGTCTACTCTCATGACCTGTCCAATGTCCGAGTTCATGAAGAGCTGTTGAGTAGTAGTCCATTTCACTACTAAACTGCTCTTTTAGAGGAAGCTGGATTCTATCTTTTGATAGTGAGTAGAATGCTCTATTCCCTGCAACATGGATAATATTTGCATTGGAATTGGTTAAAATATTTTCAGCTGCCTCTATTGGTTGAAATTCACTAATAACCTCTTTTATTCCAAGATCTTCTTTGAGTGGTCTTAGTCCCTCTATTTGAGAGGCATTAAAGACGGTTGCATAGAATACTTGTGGATGGGATAATCGTATGGTCTCTTTAATTGGCTTATTGTTCTTATCTAAAATTTTTTTACCATCTTCATCGACTTTATCTACTTGTTTGGTAAATTTCCAATATTGAATAGCTGTACCTTTTTCTCCTTTTCTTACTTGTGCGTCAAGAGATTGGGCTTGTTTGAATGTCATCCAACGTGGATCACCATCCATTGCCATTCCTCTGATGCTTAAGTTAATAAAATTGATTCCCTCATACTGTTTACCTGTAATAGGGTTAAAAGGGGCATTGTCTCTAATCGCTGAACCACTCCATGGTTTTATCCACGGAGCAGTACCATTTTCTAGTGCTTCTATAATCTCATCTGATACTTTTTCAATATAAGAGAGTGTTTTATCTTGTCTTTTTTTCATCGGTTATATACTCTCTTCAATCGCTTCTCTTGCATCCTCTTCACTTAAGGCATTCTCCTCAAATGCTCCTAGTTCTTCGGCTTCCTCTGCTGAATAAGTGATTGGGATAGAGGGGATTCTTTTCTGATTAACCTCTTTTAATAGCTCTTTTTGAGTTTTTAAATTTACTTTTTTAACTCTTTTCATTTTATCGTCTTGAATTTTTTTTCTATTTGCTTCTTCCATTTTTTTGAGTTCCTTTATTTCTGATTCTCTTAGATATTGACCTTTATAGATGCTATATAGGTTGTATGTTAATTTAACTTTTGTTGGTGCAACCAATGCTTTCTGATACGCAATAAAAAAATCTTTTGGCAACTGAATAACTTGGTTATTTTCTTTGGTTATTAAGATACGTTTTGCTCCAAGGTAGGCACGTTGATATTTTTTAGTAAGAGGGGATATGATAATTCCTTTTTTGCTACTTGCAGCGTGAATGAATTTTCCATTTTCTAAATAGACACCAACATGGGTTACAGGTATACCTCTTGATGGGTCTGTATTGAAAAATAGAAGATCTCCTTTTTTTAAACTCCCTGTAACACTCTCCCCTACTTTGGATTGTTGATAGGCTGTTCGTGGTAGATTGATTCCAACTTTTTTAAAAATATATTGTGTGTACCCAGAACAGTCAAATCCTTTGGGGGTCTCTCCTCCCCAAACATATTTTCCCCCAAGATATTTTTTAGCTAAAGTGGTTAGTTCCTCTGAATTGTTAGCTAAGGTAAATGTCGATGTTATTGTTAATAAAAGGAGTAATTTTTTCATCTAATACTCCAAAGGTTCAAGGATGATGTCTTTTGTGGTAAAGATATTAAACTTATACCCTGCCCTAATTTCAAGGGTAGGTGCAATGTTCATGTTTCTTTGAATCATCTGTCTAGCAACTTGCCCTAGTTCAGAGATTAACGCTCCTATCATTTTTTGTCGATTACTCTCTATATATTGGTTCTGTTGAGTGGTATCAGCTGAGGCAATACCTCCTGTGATCGCTCCCATTAAGATGGCTGAACCAAATATCTTTAAATAGTGGTTATTTACTTGATCATTGAACCCTGCTGCTCCTAGTTGATTAACGCCATTCATCATCCCAATGTTTAGTGTTTGTCCATCTGGAAATATTATTCGATTAAATGCAATAAGTACTCTATTTTGTCCATATTGTACATTAGATGAGTAGACTCCTATGAGTGTAGAACCTTGTGGAATAAGTAGGTGTTGACCTGTTGCCGTATCAAAAACATTTTCACTTACTTGAGCTTTTATTGGTCCAGGAAGATCAGAATTTATTTCTGTTATGAGTATTGAGGGGATAAGTGTTCCCATCTTCATTTCATAAGGTGAGATAGGTTTGGTCTTCTTTGCATCAAGATAGTTATAAGAGGATTGTTGATTTTTTAAAAACATCTCATTTTGATTTAAATTATTCTCTTTATTTGGTTGATTTGTGCTTCTATATGCTTTTGCGATTTGTGTGTATATATCTGATGGATTTGGAGGCATAACATTATGTAGTTGTCTCATATTTTCACTTCCCATTGATACATTAGATAAACTTTTTAATTGTACTTTAGTGGGTGCTGAAAGAGCTGTTTTATAGAGTTCTCTTTTATATTTTGCTAAGGCTAATTTCTCTTCAAGTAATCTTTTTTTAAGTTCAGTATCAGCACTTGATGAGTTCAAAGGATTTGATTTTTTGACCAAAGTTAAAGGTTTTTTTTCTGTTAGGGGTAAAGGTTTCTTCTCTTCTGTTGTCTCCTTTTTCTCCTCTGATACTTTTCGTGATTGATAGAGTTTTGAGATGAAATCATTGGCTAAACTCTCTCCATCATTTCTAATCTTTTCTTGTTTATTCTCTTTGTTTTGGATTTTTTCTGAACGTTTGACTGTTGCATAACCAAGCCCTATTAAAATTATTAAAAGTACCAAAGAGATGATAATGATAGGTATTTTACTTAATTTTTTAACTCCTGTTTGTACATTAACAGTATCACCTAATCCTGTAGGTGAAATATTGGGATTCAAATTATTATTCATCTTCTTATACCCTTTTAGTTAAGGTATTTAATATATCGAGAGGAGATATACTGATGTTGATTGTTTGAAGAATCTTTCTCTATAACGCTACACCACTCTTCCCCTTTACTGTTTATAATGGTGGAGGCTATATATACTACACTGTTTTTAGTATATTTCCCTATGATTTTTCCTTTTTTGGAGGGCTTGTTCCGTATGTTTAGTACAGGAATTGAAACAAGAGCTTTTCGTATAATTTCATTAGAACTGTTATCTATTTTATACTCTGTTAATGGGTATGTTTTGGTTATATCGGTGTAGCTATTGGTATATGAAGTGGTATAAATACGTTTTTTAAATCCTCTAGTAGTAAAAGCTGATCTAGGTGAGATGTGATTCTCTTCTATATTATAGATACGACTTAATGTTGACTTACCAATATTGTATGTGGTTCTCATAATATTTTCATCAATAAAATCTATTTTATAGGCAAAAGGGATTCGTCCTCTCTTTTTTATGTAACTAACTCCATAACCGACACTTCTTAGAGCATCTTCAATGGCTATACCTTGGCTATATGCTGATGAGTCAAGTTGAAAATAAAATGTCGTTTTTGAAACAGGATAATAGTTTTGTATAAAATTAACCATATCATTAGTAATTGCAGGAGTAAGTTTTGAGTTTTTTAAATTTACTTGTGAAGTAAAATGTCCATGTTTCTCACTATTTAAAAGTCCACTACAGCCATTAGTAATTAATAACGCTAGAGTTATTAATATCGTTTTTTTAATATTCTTCATCATCGTCTCCCCATAAGTTAGTAGATTGTTTTAACCCTTTTTTGGTAATTATTATCTTCTCTTGGTCCTCTCCTACACCTATTATGAGCATCCCTTTTTTAAAAAGTTTATCAACAATATAGTTGTTCTCTTTGAGCCGATAGTTAACCAATTGATTGTTGTCTCCTTTATCTAAAACCATAAAAATAGGAGCTTCTTGATATTTCATACTACTTGGCATCTGTATATAAGTTTTAATACCATCATTATAAACACGAAGTGGTTTCCAAGATGTCTCTCCTGTAATGGTATATTCAAAATCAAGACTATCAATATTTTTTGAAAGTGCAGAAGTGATTTTAAAGCTTTTTGACGCTTGTTGAATCTTTTTCTCTTTCTTAAAGTGATTGTTGTAGGCATCCCATTTTTGATTGATTTCATCTTTGTATTTAAATCCCACGATTGGCATATACTCATATTTTCGTGAGAATAGGTTCATGTGGTAGGTACGTTTGTTGGTTGAAACAAACAGGGTAGTCTCTAAACCTACATCAGTAGTTTTGACCAAAAGATGGGATATTTGATTTTTTCCATCACCAGAGATTGAGGGTGAAGTCATCCACCGTGTTGTATCGCCAAGTTGAACATCTTTTATTGTCTCCCCTACTTGAAATTGAATATCGGTTATTTTGAGAGGAGCTACTACTATTCTTGGCATCGTTGCACCATATAAGAAAGAGACCGAACCATCTTCTCCCCTAAATGATTTATTACCATTATCAAGCCACTCTTTAGCAAGTCTAATTGAGTGTAATTCTCGTTGTGATAGGCTTCGACTGTTATCAGCCAATAGATCATCTGCCATACCATAATTGTTAATCAATAGTAAACTGCTAACTATAATTTTCTTCATTTATGACTCTCCTTATTTAATGATTTTTGAAAAGTTAAACTCTTTAATATATAACCCAATAGGGTTCTTCATAATCTCTGCTTGGGTCGTTGGAGGAACGATAAGAATAGTAATTGATGCTTTAAAGTTATCGGTTCTTAATTTTAATCCTCTTGGATCAGAAACAATCTCTTCCCAATCGACTTGGTAGGTATTTTCATTGATTGGCACAATAGAGTTGACTTTTACTCTTACTGTCTCTTTACTTAATCTTTCAAAGGGAGAATGCTCTTGATAGTAACTATTCACCATATTGTAGGCAGGATAGGAGGGAGAGAGATACCGATAGATTTTAAAAATCATATTTTTTTGAATTTTAGCATCTCCATAGATGGTTTTAAAGTTTTGAATAAATTCAGCTAAACTGTATTTTATAACTCTTTTATTATCCACACTACTCTGTTGTGCATAGTTCACAGCTTGTACGGCTCCGACTTTATCAACTTCTACTACATAAGGAACCAATTTGTTTTTAGCCCCAATGTAGGTTAGTCCTGCAACAGAAGCCAATGTAGTAAAGAGAGAAATAAATGTAATGGTTTTCCATATTTTAACTTGCTTGATATATCCACCATATCGTTCATTCCACTCTCTGCGTCCATCAAGATATGGATTTATATTTTCTTTGTTATCATTAGGCAATTATAATCCTTTTATTCATCTTTGTTACTCCTTGGAATTCCTGATATATAAGAGCTATTCTCTTGATCATTATTATTGATTTGTTTATCGTTAGAAACTTCTCCTCCTATAGTTCCTGATAATAAATCATCATTAGAACCATTGGTGCTGGAATTACTATTTGTATTAGAAGTTTGGCTAGAGGAGGTGGTTGAGCGGCTCTCTTGGTTATTTGAGTTACTGGAAGAGAATAGTTTTCCTGTAGCTGTTCCACTCTTATTACCAGAGTAGAGAGGAGAGAATCCCATTGCTCCTTTAATTGCTCCACTCATTGCACCTACAGTCGCTCCTGCTATACCTGCCGTAGTTGTTTGAGCAGTCTGCTTACTTGCTTTCATGAAGTTTCCAGAATCAGAATTGTTGTTATTTTCAAAATTTGAATTTGAACCATTAGAAGAGTTGTTGGCACTTTGAACCTGTGCCACACTTGCCATTGCCCCACCTACAGCCCCTGCTCCTGCTCCCATCATGGCTGATTTGGTATTTGAAGCAAGAGAACCATTTGTTCCAAGTGTGCCATGTGCTAGGGAATCGACAAGACCTGATACCATACTTACGAGTGCAGCAATAAGAATAGAGATACCGATCATAGCCATAATAGAGCTATTATCTGTTCCTACATTGGCAGCCATTGTAGTAATGGTGTTTAATGAAAAACCAAGCAGAAGTTTTATAAAGAATAGTTCAAATCCTGCTTTAAAAACAGCAATAATGGCATTGACTCCCATGGTTCTTGTATAAGATAATCCACCCAATGCAAGTATGAAATACGCACCTACAAGTAGAAGATAGAGTTTTACCATTACCGTAAAAAACATGGCAGTCATGATAATAAATGCAAAAAGAATAACTAATCCTGCAATCATGAGTCCGATTGAATCTCCAGGGTTTGAGAACCATGAGGTACTTCCCCATACAGTATCAACAATACTAAATCCTTGCTCTAGGATGGTATCAGGTGTTATTCTTTGAGGTAAGGCATTTATTGTATCGGCAAGTTGACCAAAAGATTGGGGAATGGTATCAAGCCAAGTAGTATATTGAAACATGGTTAAGAAAAATCCGATAATGAGAATTTTTTGAATTACTGTGGCTAAAATTTCTGAAATCTCTGTTCCTTTTAGAAGGAGCATTCCAAAGGTCCAAACCCAATCAATAATTACTAAGAGCCAAAATAGATTAAGTGCAAAGGGTACAACAGTTGCAATCCATGTATTCTTAGCTGCATCAAAGATTGTTAATAATCCTTGTGCTTGGTTATCAGTAGAGACCTCTGCAAAAAGAAAGAGAGGAAAAATCAGTAGTAGTAATATTCTCATTCTCTTTTAATATCCTATTGGTGTTTCGTTACCTATAATTGGTTTATTGGCTCTTTTTTCTTCTTTGGCTTTTTTCTGTAGAGCATTAATCTCTTCATCTGAACTTTTCTTTAGATACCATCTATCACTAATAAGATTATCTCCTTTTATCGTAAAGACATGAGAGAACATCCCTTGTACAATAACTTTATTGTCACTAATTTCATAAGTACCACTTGCTCCTGAGTTAAAAGAGAAGTGCTTTTTTCCAAGTGTTGCAATAACATATTTAGAGTCTAATTTAAATGGTTTATTCTTTTTAAGTACAATATAACTACCCTCTACTGTTCTATTATCACACCCATTGATGGCTAAAATAAATAGAGGTAGTGTTATGGTTAAAATAATATTTTTCATCTTGATCCTTAATATCCAATTGGGGTCTCATTACCTATGATTGGTTTAATACCTTTGGTCGCTTTGGTTTTACTAATTGCCTCTTGAAATGCCTGTTTCTCATTCGTAGTCAACATAAACTCACTCTGTAGATTGATTTGGGTCATAATGGTATTTCTTAACTCTTTTAACTGATGAGTTTGGTGAAGTGCAATTTGTGAAGCTGCTTGAATGGCTGCTTTTTGTCCTGCTGCTGATAAACTTTTCTGTTGTAGGTACTGCATGGTTGCTTCATCTGATTGCATATCAGAGGCTTGTAGATTTAATGATTTTAATGCTCCGTTGAGGGTATCGCGTGTACTTGTATTGAATTGTTGATAGGTTGTTGTAAAATCAAGAGTATCATTTTGAGCTTGATTAAGGTAGTGGCTGTAGCCTTTGAATAACCTATCGAATTGTTGCTCATAGTTTGCCATGGTATAACTGACTCCCTCTCCATACTCTAATGCCTGTTTTAAGCCCAATACACTCTGTCTAAACTCATTCCATTGTCTAGGAGAGAGTTGACTGATATTTTGAAGCATTAATTGATAACTTCTAAATTGATTGTCATAAGTCTCTACTAATTTTTCATATTGTTCGATTTGTTTAGCATAATCTAGTCCATACGCAACTCCATCTGCTGCAAATTGTGCCAATTGGGTTACTTCTGATGCAAAACCTGTGGCAACGTTTCCTACACTAGCAGATTGTATTTGTTGAGATAGTGATAAAATTAGTAATGTATTTATGGTTATTTTTCTCATAATTCTCCTTTTGTTAAATTAATAACTCTAGCGTTATTAAATTAGATGCTTATACTCCACACCTCTATAGTGAAGCCAATAAGCTACCCATTTTTTACCATGCTCTTTATAGAGTTGTTTGATTTTTTTTATCTCCTCTTTGCCACTTGCTCCGACAAAAGAGAGAGCTACAGGACCAAGAGCTAGATTAAAAAGTCTGGTTCCCATAGGACTTTGATAGTAGTACTCTTTTTTGGGTGTAGCATTAACGATAATACTGATTTGTGTGTCATTAAGTCCAAACTGTTTGTAGTAATCATAAGGACCTAATTGATGTTCAGAACCTTTATTGTACGCATTA
>Ga0256843_1002244_pt1 | contig 14291 bp, 12 predicted proteins | sample AlvinellametaG_FD_191572 | JGI IMG/M metagenome (GOLD analysis project Ga0256843, IMG submission 191572) | Pompeii worm associated microbial communities from hydrothermal vent at the East Pacific Rise, Pacific Ocean - Alvinella | ecosystem: Host-associated > Annelida > Integument > Unclassified ... | reverse complement strand
CAAAGGGATAAAGCCCTCTTTTGACTAAAAATACTAGCACTTAAATATTTTATGTGCTAGTATTTTATATTTTTTTGAATTTTAGTCAAATTTTTAATTAGCTTTTTTAAAATTTTTTATTAAAATATTTCTAACTTTTTACTTTTAACTTTCAACTAAATGTTATACATAGTTGCAACACCTATTTGAAACCTTTGAGATATTACATATAGAGCTGTAGAAACTCTAAAAAATGTAGATTCAATTGCTTGTGAAGATACTAGAACAAGCTCTACTCTACTTAATCATTATAATATTAAAAAACCTTTAATTAGCTTCCATAGTCATTCAGGTAAAACAAAAACTGATAAAATAATTAAACAATTAAAAGAGTGACAGAATATTGCTTTGATTTCAGATGCAGGAACTCCTGGTATTTCAGACCCTGGATATATACTTATAAAAGAAGCTTTAGAAAATGATATAGAAATAGTTCCAATCCCTTGAGTTACAGCATTTACAACTGCACTAATGGGGTCAGGAATACCAATGAATCATTTTTTATATTTAGGTTTCCTACCAGTAAAAAAATGAAGACAAACTTTATTTAAAAAACTTGTAGAAAGAAAATCTGAAAAAAATGCTGAAACAATAGTTATTTATGAATCAGTTCATAGATTAGTAAAAACTTTAAATGAACTAAAAGAGTATTTTTGAAAAGAACATAAAATAGTAATAGCTAGAGAATTAACTAAAAAATTTGAACAATTTATAAGAGGAACAACTCAAGAAGTAATAAATTATTTTGAAGAAAATCCTTCAAAAATTAAATGAGAATTTGTAATAATGTTTTAATATGCAAAGTTTTAACCAAAAACATCATAAAAAATTTAAAAAACTATTTAAAGTTAAAGAAAAACCAAGAAAATGGGATAAGTTGTATTTAGAAAAAACTTATAAATATATAAAATATATTTCTTGGATCCCTTGATTAAAAATGGTTTGAATTTGAAATAGTATAGCAATGAATTGCTCTACAAAAGAAAGTGACATTGACTTGCTTATAGTTACAGACAACAACAGACTTTGGCTTGTAAGAATACTTGTTACACTTATTTTTCAAGTATTATGAGTAAGAAAAAATGATAAATATCATGCAGGAAGATTTTGTCTTTCTTTTTTCACAACAATTGATTGATTAAACTTTAAGTCATGGAAAATAAAAAATGATATATATTTATATTTTTGGATACTTTACTTTAAACCAATACTAGATTATGATAATACATACAAAAAATTCATAAAAATAAATTCTACATGGGCAGATTTTTCTGAATATAAAGATATGATAAAAGAAAATAAAAAATATATTAAATATAAAAAGTAAGACTATACAAGTCTTACTTTTTTATTTTATACAAGATATATGTTAAAATTAAAATATAAATTATCTACTTTCTACTTTTAACTTTAAACTTTTAACTAATATATTGTGACTACAAAACAAGTAATTTTATTAAAAATATATGATTATCACCCACTTACTATCATTAATAACATCTTAAAAAAGATTTTTCTTCCAAAAACGCTAAAACATTATGAAAAAATCTGAAAACCATATGGTGTTATAATAAATGATAATCTTTTAAAATTTCATAATTGAGATATTAGAAAAAAAGTAAGAAAACAAATAATAAAATAAAAACTCTAGATTTAAAATCTAGAGTTTTTTAATCTTCTTTATCTAATACTCTTATATCAACTTTCCCTATTTTAGCATTATCAATTGATAATACTTTTAAACTTAAAACTTTTTTCCCTTTTTCTTCTTCATCATCAGCTTTAATATCAAAAGTAATTATTTCTCAAGCACTTGGAAATCTTTCCAACATATGAGTAATAACATAACTTAAATTTTCTCAATCAAATTCTTTTTCATCTAAACCTATATCTTCAAGCTCAAGATTAAATTTTTCTAAAACATCTTCTATTAATACATCAGATTCTACTCTAATACTATCTTTTCAAATTTTTACAAATTCTTCAGCTTCTTTATCTGTCTCATCTCTTATTTCTCAAAAAACTTCTTCTATAATATCTTCCATAGTAATTAAACCAGAAACTCCACCATATTCATCAATAATAATTGCCATTATTTTATGAGCTTTTTGAAAAGTTTCTAAAAGTGTTGCAATAGATTGATTTAAAGGTACTTTTAAAACCTTTTTTAAATCAATTTCAGAGATTTTTTTATCTAAATTTCAATTATGAAATTCTTTAATTAAATCCCTAGCTGTAACAAAGTAATCAATTTTATCAATAGTTTCATTATAAACAGGAATTCTTGAATGAGTATGAGAAAGGTAAAATTCCATAGCTTCTTTTACAGTAACAGTATCAGATATAGCCTCTATTTTAACTCTAGGAGTCATTATTTCTTCTACTGTTGTTTCATCAAATTCTAAAATAGATTTAATTTTTTCATGTTCATGTTCTTCAAGTCCTCAAGCATTTTTTCACATATCAATAAAACTTTCTATTTCTTCTTCTGTAATTTGTTCAACTTTTTGTTTTCCTGAAAATAGTTTTATCAAAACCTCCATAAAACTAATAACAAAATGCAAAATAAACATTAAAAACTTATAAATAGGAGCAACTGCTAAAGAAATAGTTGCTGCATTTTTAGTTGCTATTGATTTTGGAATTATTTCTCAAAATAATAGTAATAAAAATGTTACAAGTCATGTTGATATTCAAATAGCAGTAGATTCATTTAATCATAATCCTCCACTTCTAGCAATAGAAATAGATATAGAAGTAGCTAAAGCTGCTGTAAATGTATTCACTAAATTATTTCAAATAAGAATAGTTATAAGTAACCTATCATTATTTTCTTTGATTTTTTTAAGAGATTTACTTCAAAATTTACCTTGTTTTAAAAGTGATTCTAATTTATGATCTGGTAAGCTCATCAAAGCTAGTTCTGTACCAGAAAAAAAAGCTGAAAGTAAAAATAAAATTATAAACAAAATTATGAGTAAGGGGTCCATTTTATTAAAATAAAATTATAAATTATTGTTAAATAAAAGCTGAATTATTAAATTCAGCCTTATTATAATCAGATTATAAGTATTTTTCTAAAAACACAAATTTATTTAATTCAAACTACAATAAAATTATCTCAAATAAAGTTTTTTTCTCAACCCATAAGCATATGATTTGCCATAACTTCTATAGTTCAAGATAAAGAGTCATTTATAGGATTAATATATATACCAGTTCAACTTTCTGTTTCAGCAGTTAAAATATAACTTATATCTCCTGATGAATTTTTATTTGTCACAAAAATTGAATAATCATAATCCTTAAAATTAAATGGAAATTCATTACCAGTTTTATAATATTCTAAAGATAAATTTCAAGTAGATGATAATTGTATATATCATACAAAATTATCTATTCCCTTACCTTCCCAAGAATTAATAGGAAGTAATGTATTCATATCCTTATATGCTTGTTTATCAAATTGAATAATTTTTAAATCAAAAGTAGATGTATCTGTATTATCAGTATTATAAGTATCCAAATAAATATAACCTGTTCAAACTTCTGAAATTTTTTTACTATGTCACAAACTATTATATGGATTATTATCTATAAAGTCAGCTGTTTTGTAATTATTCCAAAAAATATTATAATACTTATATCAAACAGGAATATTTCACCAAAAAGTTTTTCTAGGCAAAACATCATCATCTTCATATCCAAAAGCATAATTTATAGTTCCAGTAGAACTTCCCTTATAATTATCACTATTCATATTATCATCTATATCATCTCATCAACCTGTCCCTTGAGTATCAAATGAAATTAAAGTAGTATCACTATCATTAAATTCTCTTTTTCAAATCCGATGTTGATCTCATCATCAAATAGTTGTATACTCATACATTTTTATTTCAAAAATATCTAAGTACTTATTTTTGTTTTTAGTTCTCAATCTAATTCTATGTAGTAAATTTGTTTTTCAAGCATTATCCAAATTTACAGTTATTTTCACTTTTTTTGTTCAACTAAAAGCATCAAAAAACATTTGAACTATTCATCATCCTCAGGTTCTTGCTCATACTATTTCTTTATCAGTAATAACTTTATTTCAAGATGAATCAAAAAAAGCTAAAAATCACTCATCCCAATAATCAGAACTTCCCCAATCCCATACACCATGATATCTTTTTATAATCTCAATTTTTCAAATATATTTATCTCATGAATCAAATGTCCAATCTAAATTTGCTTTTTTGTTACTTTGTTTCCAAGATACATATTCTGTATCCTCATCTCAATCATTAGTATTTCATTTATCAGCAGAATTAAAAGTAGCAGTAATAGATGAACTAACTGGTAACCCTTGAGCTATATTAGTACTTCATAAAACAGGAGTTCATGCACTTGTCTCAAATTTTAATTTAACTAAATCTCATTTATAATAAGCTGAATCATAATCAGTTTTATCTATATTGAAATAAATTCTAAATTCATCTCAATTATAATCTCACTTACAATAAATAGTTCCATGATTATAAGCCATTTCAGTTAAAATTCCTGTTTTCTTATTATTTGAACCACTCATTGTTACATTTGTTGGACAAGATATAAAATCAGTAAATCCATCTCAATTTATATTAAATTTTCTAGTTGATTTTAAAGCAATATTTCATTTATCATATATATTTCTATACATCTCATCTTCATTTGTTTTTACTGATAAATCATTTGAAACAGTAATTGAATAATTATATATAGAAATTCATAAAATTAATGCAATATTAACTAATATAAGTACATATAAAATAGTACTTGCTTTTTTGGCTATTTTTTTCATTTACTAAAAATTAAGATTAAATTTCATTAAATAATCTTGTCTAACAAGATCAGTAATTTTTTGTCAATCAAAATTACTATTATATCACATTCAAATAGTAAAATTTACATCTAATATTGCTCCACTATTATATAAATCCACTTGAAAATCCTTTGCAAATAATGCATCATATAATTTATCTCTAAAAAAAACTTTTTCATAAACCTTATTAGGATTTGCAAGTATTTCAGATATTTCATTTGCACTTAAAGATCTATATCAAAAAACTTTATTTTTATAAATATTATATTCTGCAGGATTATCCAATTTCATAGTATTAGTATCTACAACACCTCATATATATCATTTACTATGATCATGATTCATCATTAATAAAACATCATATCAGACTCATTCATCATAATCAATTATTCAAGTTCAAAAAAAACCTCATTGTACTTTTTTATTAAATTCATTATATGATTGAAATCATTGTTCTACAATTTTATTTTTTTCAGAAGAATCTTGAGTTCAACTAATAATATTGGTTATAAATCAAAAAAGAATAATCAAAACCATTGATCATATCATTACAGCTATAATTAACTCTGTAAGGGTCATTGCTTTTTTATTTGTAAAAAATTTCACTTTTTAAAAAATTAGATATAATAAATATATAAATAAATTATATCTAATTTAATATTTTTGCAAATGATAAAAAACAAAAAAGCTGAAAGTCTTGTTTGAATAGTTATAGCTGTTTTTATACTTAGCTTTACAATGCTTGGAATTCTAAATATTTTATGATTTAGTACTTCACTAGAATGAAATTATAGAAATAAAGTATTTTCAGATATGATAAAATGGAATTCTGAAAATATTGTTAGAAAACTGGATTTACCTGAAATGAATAATAATGAATATTTTTATATAAAAAAAGATACCATAAATAAAAAATTTATTGTTTTAACTGGTTCAACTAATGAAGAATATAAATATATTGATTCATTATGAAATAAAGTAAATCCAAATAATAATCCTTGAATGACATATACAAGAGTATTTCAATTTAAAGCAGATATACTAAGACATGTAATATATCCAAATGAAATACTTAATATGAGTTTCTGGTATGATGGAACAAATATAAACTGAACTAATAATAGTTGATTAAATGATTGAGATGAAATTAGTTTATTAAAAGACTTATCATGAAATTGAAATGATGCTTACCAAAATAATTCTTGAGCAAAACCAAAATTAAAAAAAGTAGCAATAAAAGATAAAGATGCTCTACAATTTGATTGATCTAATGATAGATTACTTATTGGTGACAGTCCATTAATTAATACTGATAATGACTCAGATAAATGAGTGAATTGAATAATTTATAGTCAAAGAAGTCTAGCAGTTGTATTAAAAACATGAGATGATGTTACTAGTGATCAAATGATTTATGAAGAATGATGAACTCGGAGATGATATAGTTTTATGATACATTCTTGAAATATTTATGCTTGAATATGGAATAATAATGAATGGGATACAGATCATAAATATAAATCAGTAGATTTATGAGAAGCATTACCTGATACCATATATTTCATAACAGTTGTTCAAGATTCTAGTCATTGAGAATATGCTTGAGATGGTACTACAAATAATAACTTTGATGATACAGCTAATAGACTAAAAATATATTTAAATTGAAAACTAGCATCTGAAACAAATCATGTAGATCCTCAAGTAGAACATAAACTAGATATTTGAATTTGAGCATTAACTGAATGAACAGTATTGCCTCGGTCTCCTTATAACTGAGATAGTTGAGATGATAAATATCATTTTAAATGATATTTTGGTGAACTTATAGAATGGAATCATGCATTATCTGATACAGAAGTAAGATGATTACAAAACTATTTTGAACAAAAATGGTATGATAGAGTTGATAATGTAAAATATAATATAATTAAAACTAGCTCTTATAAAATAGTAGAATAAAATTTAAATCTTAAAAATAAAAAATGAATAAAAAAGCCTTTACTTTTGTAGAATTAATAGTAGCTACAACTATTATTATAATACTTGCTTGAATATGATTTTATAGTTATTCAGGACTTTTAGGTGATTCTAGAGATTCTCAAAGGAAATCTGACTTATCACAAGTATCTAGTGCTCTAAAAGTATATAAACAAAAAAGATGATATTATGCTATTCCTTGAAATAGTTTTAATATAACTTTCAGTGGTACTACTATAATAAATCAATGATTTTTAAATAAAAATGTACATTTAAATTCTCTTGAAAAATTACCTAAAGATCCAAAAACTAAAACATATTATGTATATAGTACAACTGCAAATAAACAAGAATTTCAATTATTTTTAACACTTGAAAATGCAGAAGAAAGTATTGCTCTAGTTGGTTGAGATTATAAAACTGTCTCAAAAAATCTAGTTCCTACCTTAGCACTTGCAATGAATTCTTTAACTGATATAGAAATAAAAGATACAGCAGAAAAAGATTATTTTATATTTGATAATCAATTTCATAATCTTCCTTATACAATAGAAGATCCATATGAACCTTACCATGATTGAACTCCATTTGCTACTTTATTATCAGAATCTGAAGAAGATGATAATTTTTGGCAAAATACAGATTTTAGAAACTGTACTGAAATAAAAGAAGCCTGAAAACTAATTATTCCTCTTACAAGTGAAGATGTTGAATACCAAATTATAACAGATACATGAGCATTAGTTAATACTTGATGTCATTTATAAAAGAAAGATTACAAAAATCTTTCTTTTTTTTGACTAAAATAAAAAAGTATAGTAATCTATTATATATAAATATTTTCTTATATTTAAAAAATGACTGAAATAAATAGACCAAAATTAAATTTAAGTGCTTTAAAGTGAAATAAACAAAGCACAACAAAAACTCCTGAAAATCAAGAAGAAAAAACTAGTATAAATCAAAATACTAGCAATTTAAATATGATTAAAAAAACTAAAAATATTAATACAGAAATTAAAAAACCAAATATTTCTGTTAATACAAATATAATTAATAAACAAGAAGATAAAATAGAAGAAGTAAAAGTTGAAACTAAACAAGATAATCAAATAAATACTGAAAAAACTTTAGAAAATTCTACAAAAATTGAAAAACTAGAAAATTTAAATATTGATAATAATATAACAAAAGCTTCTCTTCAAGAAACAATATTAAAAAAAGAAGAAGAATTATTAAAATCTGAAAATACTGAAAAAAATGCTGAGATAAAAGAAAAAACTCAACAACAAATAAATGAAAATTGAGAAATTTTTTCAGGATATACCTCTGATTTTGCTAATAAAAAAGAAGAAGCTCTAAAAGAATCTAAAAAAATAAAATTTCCTGATAGTCCTAAAAAAATATTTTTTGCTATTTTTACTAGTCTATTGATATTATCTTCTCTAGCATTAGTTATAATTTTTAAGGTTGATAAACCTGTTACAAACAAACTTAAAACTAATATATTAGAATTAATAGGAAAAGCAGAAAAAAAACCTGTTAAAATTGAGAAAAAAATAACAGAAACTTGGTCATCTAAAACATATAACTCACTTTGATTTAGTATTAAATATGAAATTTCAAATACAAATAAATATAAAATTGAATGAAAAATTTTAAATAATAAAAATGAATTTGATGACTATATAAAAAACAGAATAGAAAAACTTAAATTAGAAAAATTAAAAGAACACCTGCAAGAAGAAAAAGTAGCTAATTAATAGCTACTTTTTTTAAAATAAAATAAAAATTTAATTTGTAAAGTCCAATTATTTAATTTTAAAATTTAATTATGTTATCATATATAGGAATATAAATAAACAACTAAAAAAATATAAAATGAATGAAAATCTAACATTACATAAGATTGATGAAATAGATAAATTAGAGACTAGAAAAGATATTTGAGATATTGTATCTTATATGAATAGTCTTTTTAAAGCAGCAATTGATTATGGAGCTTCAGATATACATATTGAACCAAATGAAGACTTTATTTTAGTTAGATTCAGAAAAGACTGAGATTTTTTCATTTATGATAAAGTTAACACTAGAAATACTTCTGCAATGGTAACTAGACTAAAAGTACTAGCAAAAGTAAAAATAGATGAAAATAAAAAACCACAAGATGGTAAAATAATTTACTACTATGAAAAAGATGATCAAAATGTAGATATCAGATTCTCTACTCTACCAACTAAATACTGAGAAAAGGTAGTAATGAGAATACTTAAACAAGATTCAGGATTAACTAGTATTGAAGCTCTTGGTTTACTTGAAGTAAATATCTGAAAAGTAAAAGAAGTACTAAAATCAACTTATTGAATTATTTTAGTTTCATGACCAACAGGTTCAGGTAAATCTACTACCCTATTTGGTATACTAAAAAACTATAATCCTCTAGAATATAATATTTCAACTCTAGAAGATCCAGTGGAATATGATATAGAATATGTAAATCAATCACAAGTGAAACCTGAAATTTGATATACATTTGCATCAGGATTAAGAACACTACTTAGACAAGATCCAGATATCATAATGGTATGAGAAATCAGAGATAAAGAAACTGCAACACTTGCAGTAGAAGCTGCTCTTACAGGTCACTTGGTATTATCAACAATCCATACAAATTCTGCAGCCTGAACAATTCAAAGACTTGTAAACATGTGAGTAGAAACATTTTTAATTGCATCAGCAATGAAAATGGTAATATCACAAAGACTTTGAAAAAGAATATGTCAAAACTGTAAAGTTGTACACAATCCACCTGAAGCAGTTATGAAAAAAGCTAAAAAATTTCTAGCTCCAATACTTGATGAAGATAGTTTAAATAATTTAGAATTTTATCACTGAAAAGGTTGTGATAAATGTGCTTGAACTGGATTTAAATGAAGACTAGGTATACATGAAGTACTTGTAGTATGAGATTGGTTAGAACCTATGATATTAAATAATGCATCTGCATCAGAAATGAAAGTAGAAGCAGTAAAACACTGAATGATAACAATTGTACAAGATGCATTATTAAAAGCATTACTTTGACAAACAACAATAGAAGAAGCTCTTAAGCTTATATAATATAATATTAAAATATCAATTATGTTTTGATTCTTTAGAAAAAAAAACCAAGAAGAAATAGCAAATATTAAAAATTTTAATGAAGCAATAAAAACAATAAAAATGTTTATTGCTACTTCAGAGTGGAAAAAAGCTGACAAGGCTATTGAAGAAATCAAAGAAAAAGAAAAAAAAGCTTTTGAATCTTTAATTGAATGATTAGTAAAAGATATAGAAAATAAATCTGATGTTGAAAGATTTTGAATTGATAAAACAAGAGAAAAATATAGAAAAACATATGATGAAAGATTAAAAAAACTTGAAAAATTAAAAATCAAAAAAGATAAACTTGAAAAAAAATATATAGAAAAACAAGAAATAGCTAGATTTAAAATTAGATTTGAAAAAATAAAAGAAGAACTTGAACACCTTATTGCTACTAATAGAGGTAATGAGGCTCTTTCTATTTTACAAAACTTCTTAGAAGAAAATAAATCAAAGAGAATAGTAATAGATTTTTATAATAAAGAGAAAAAAATTATTCAAAGAGCAATAGAAAAAGAAAGAAAAAAACAAGAAGAAAAATTAAAAGAAAATGCAAAACTTGAAGCATTAAAGTTAATCTGACAAACAGTAAATTTAGATGAACAAGAAAAAAAGAAAAAAGAATTAAAAGAAGATTGATTTTTTGCAACAATAAAAGATAAATTAAATTTTTGGCAAAAATTAAAAGAAAAACAAAGAAAAAAAGAATTATTAGATGAAGTAAATTTATTAATAGAAGAAGATAATAAAATAAAAAATGAATTAGCAGAACAAAAATTAGCAAATATCCATCAATGACTAGTAAAAGAAATTGCTAAAGATAATATGATTTGATATGATTTTTATTGAAAAGTATTATGAGCAACAAAAATTGCATGAGATGCATTATGAATGTATGAGTGAAAATCAAAATATGATTTCTTTATTTGAGATGCAACTGGTCAATGAATAAGAGCTTGATTCATAGTTTCAATGATTTCAAAACTATTTACAAACCTTGCAGCTAAAAAAAGTTTAAAAGAAATGGTATTTGAAATAAATAATGAATTAAAACAAGATTTAAAATCAAGAAACTTTATTACCTCTATATTTTTTGAAATAAATAAAAAAGATTATAAAAAAGTAAAATATGTTTGAATGTGACATGAAGCTATGCTTGTTTATAATTCAAAAGAAGATAAAGTAGAAAAAATTAATGCAGGTTGATTAGCAGCTTGAACACTAGTTTTAAAAGATGTGGAAAAAATAAAAGAAAATATTTTAGAATTAAATCATTGAGATATTTTATTAACATATAGTGACTGATTAATTGAAACAAAATCTGGTGAATGAGAAAATTATTGAATAGAAAGACTTGAAAAAGTATTTAAAAAAGTTGCTAAACTAGAAAAAAATCCATCAAAAATTTATGATTATATAATTGATGATATTAAATACTTCAAAAAATGAGCAAAATTTGATGATGATATGACAATGATGTTATTAGGAAGAAATCCTTCAAAAGATATCATTGAAGAAAAAGATAAAAAAGATATTGTAAAAGAACTAGATTTAGATTGGGCTCCATCAAAAGAAGAATTAAGAAAAATAAAAGGTAAAACAAAAGCTGAAATAGAAGAAGAATTAAAAGAACTTGAAAAAGAAAGAAAACTAAAAAATATTCTAAAAACTCTTGATTCTTTATATTATACTTGAGAAATTCTTAAACTTAAACAAGAAGCAATTAGATATATTAAAGACTGATTTATTGATAAAAAAATAAATGACTACCTTAAAAAAGCTATAGCAAAAGAACAAAGCTATAAGGTAAAATTAAAGGAAGAAAGAATGGAAAATAAATATAATATTTTAAAACAACTACTTAAAAAATGAGATTATGAAACAGTAATTAAAGAAGTTGAAAATATTATTGCAAAAGATTGAAATATATAATTAAAAATAAAAATAAATTATGTGATTATTTGGTAATAAATTTTACGATAAACACTGAAATTTTGATAATTCTCAGCTTATTAAACTTTTGGAAGAAGCTAGAAAACTTCAAAATAAAACACAAAAAAAATGATGAGCAATGGCTAATAAAGACATTGTGTTATTTAAAAGTGTTAATAAAAAAGAAGTTTGGCAATTTATAAATAAGCTATCAATTTTTGTTAACTCATGAATTGATATTAAATGAGCTTTATGAATCATATCAAAACAAATTAAGAATCCATATCTAAAAGATATAGTAATAGAAATAAAAGAAAATATTGATCACTGAATAGCTATCAATGAAACAATGATGACCTATCCAAAAGTTTTTGATACTCTTACTATTGCACTTATTAAAGTATGAGAAAAAACTTGAAAACTAGGTTTGATTTTGAATGAACTAGATACTCAAATGATTGAAAGTCTTGAACTAAAAGGCAAAGTAAAAGGTGCAATGATATATCCTATGATACTTCTTACACTTACTATTGCCATGGTAGTTTTTATGATGATTTTTATTGTACCAAGAGTAACTTCTGCTTTCTGAAAAGCAGGTGCAACATTACCTAGACCAACTCAAATTGTAGTAAATATTTCTGATTTCTTGGGTTGATTTACTCATGAATGAAAAAATATAAAATTTGATGAAACAAATGGTACATGTGAATTTGATAAATTTTGAAATCATTATGTTTGATCTATTGTAAAATGAAAAACTGCTAATTCTCCTAATAAATGTCATGTTTGATCACAATGAATAAAAGTAGTGCTAGTTATTATTGCTATAATAATTATATTAAAATTAGTTAATAAAACATATAGTGGTAAATTAGCTCTTGCTAAATTTTCTACTAAAATGCCTATCTTTGGTTATATAGTAAAACAATCAAATATAGTATATTTTATAAAATCCTTTACCCTACTTTTAGACTCTTGAGTACTATTACTTGAAGCTCTAAAAACAAGTTCTCAAGTAGTACCAAATCAAGCATATAAAAAAGAAATTATTAGAATTAAAAATGAAGTTGAACTAGGTTTAACTATATCTAAAGCACTTTGATTAAATCTAGAATATGAGGCTTCAATATATATGAATGAATTATTTGCAGAAGAATTTGCATATGTAGTTTCAACTTGAGAAGAAACTTGAAGTTTATCAGATTCTTTAAAGAAAATTTGAGCAAATTATAATAATGAACTTAAAAGATATATTTGAAATTTATCAGCTATGATGGAACCTGTAATTATTGTAATTGTATGATTTTTAGTAGGTTCAATTGTAATATCTATTATGATGCCTTTCTTTGAAATGTGAAAAGTTGCAAAAAATCTATAAAATAAAATTTAGTAACTAAATTTTATTAACACAAATATTAAAAATAATCTTTATATATTAAAACAAAAATAAAAATGCTAAAAGATGTTATTAAACCAGAACATAAAATAAGAGATTTACTTCTTCAAGTTTTTATAGAAAATGAAGGAAGTGATATGTATATAACTGTTTGAACTTATCCATCTATTAAAATTGGTTGAGAAATAGTAAAAATTGATGAATGAATAGAACCTTTAACTTGGAAAGATACATTAGAATTTGCTCAATCAGTTATAACTGAAGAACAACATGATAAATTGGTTAAAGAAAAAAATCTAGATTTTTCATTTGAATTTTCAGATAGAAGATTTAGAGCTAATCTAAGTTTTCAATTATGAAACTATATGTTAGTTTTTAGACTTTTAAGTGGGACTATTCCAAATATAGAAGACTTAAATCTTCCTGATATCTACAAAGAAGTAACTAAAAAAGGTCAAGGACTTATTCTTGTTACATGACCAACTGGTTCAGGTAAAACTACTACTTTAGCTGCTATGATTGATTATATAAATAATCATTATTCTAAACATATAATTACAATTGAAGATCCAATTGAATATGTACATCCACATAAACATTCAATACTTGAACATAAAGAAATTTGAAAAGATGTACCAGATTATAGAACAGCTCTTATGTGAGCCATGAGACAAAATCCACAAGTATTATTATTTGGGGAAATGAGAACAAGAGAAGAAATGGAAATGGCATTAACTCTAGCTGAAACATGACATCTAGTATTCTCTACTCTACATACAAGATGAGCCCATCAAACTATTACAAGAATACTTGATTCATTTACTGGACCAGAAAAAAATCAAGTTAGATTACAACTAGCAGACAACTTGGTTGCAATATTTTCTCAAAGACTACTTAAATTTAGAGATTGAACAGGAGTAAAAATGGCTAAAGAAATACTTGTAAATAACT
>Ga0256843_1002243_pt1 | contig 14297 bp, 10 predicted proteins | sample AlvinellametaG_FD_191572 | JGI IMG/M metagenome (GOLD analysis project Ga0256843, IMG submission 191572) | Pompeii worm associated microbial communities from hydrothermal vent at the East Pacific Rise, Pacific Ocean - Alvinella | ecosystem: Host-associated > Annelida > Integument > Unclassified ... | reverse complement strand
CAACTAAACGTTCAATGTTAAATTCACATTGTTCAGCATCTTCAGTAGGGAAACCTTCAGCACCATGGTGAAGACCTGTTACGTGATATTTATATCCTTCAAACATTGGATTAAGTATAGCAGGCTTGTTCATTGGAACATCATATGGTTTATAGTCAGCCGGTTCACCGTGGAATTTTTCACGATCAACAATAGCAGCTTCGACTTCTTCAATATCCGGAAGAATAGCTTTTCCATGCATATGACCAATAGTTTCATCCAAAAGTACAAATACAGGAGTCATATATTTTTCAGCAAGGTTAAATCCACGTACTGTTTCAGTATAACACTCAGAAAGTGAACCCGCACATAACGTAATAGAAGCATAATCACCATGTGTAGGGTATTGCGCTTGGCCAATATCTGCTTGAGATACACGAGTTGGAAGACCAGTTGATGGACCACCACGCATTACATTGATAATAACCAATGGAATCTCAGCAATAAACGCAAGACCAATTTGTTCTGCTTTTAATGAAATACCAGGACCTGAAGTTGCAGTAAATGATTTTACACCAGCAGCAGAAGCACCAATTGCTGAAGAAATACCAGCGATTTCATCTTCCATTTGAATAGCAGTTCCACCAACTTTTGGTAATAAATCTGATGAAACATGCATTACTTCCGATGATGGAGTAATCGGATACCCACCAAAAAATCTAGCACCAGCTTCTACTGCAGCTTTTGCTGCTAGTTCATTACCAGTTGAAATTACCTCTCTTGCCATTACTTAGCTCCTTTTTGTTCAAGTGACATATAATTATTTGCTACAATTGCAGCTTGTCTCTCTTTCGCTTCATCAGTTAATTTTGCAAAGCTTTTACCAGCAGCTTTTAACTCTTTTCTGTCTGCTACATAAATAGCAAAGTCAGGACATGTGAGTTCACACTCATTACAACCAATACAAGCTTCCGGATGATCAATTGAAATCATAGCTCCGAGTGTAGATGTTGGTTCGTAAACCATACCAAGTACACCTGATGGACATACTGACACACAAATATCACATGCTTTACAGTTATTTGTATTAACCCATACAGGTTGATCGCCTGGGTTTTCAGTTTTAAAAGTTCCCATTTATTCTCCTATTTTTAAGATACAAATTAACTTTGTATACTACTTTTTGTACTCCAAGAGTATCTAAGTTTTAATAATTTTACTCTAAAATGTGCTCATAGCGCCCCATATGTAACAAAAGTGTTACATTACGAGGCTCACACAAGAATCAAAGACTATTTCTTCGCTAAAACTTCAGCTACCGCTTTACCAATTTCAGCTGGAGAGACAACAACTTTTACGCCTGCTGCTTCAAGTGCTGCCATTTTTTCAGCTGCAGTACCTGCACTACCAGAGATGATAGCTCCAGCGTGACCCATACGTTTACCTTTAGGTGCAGTTTGTCCTGCAATAAAAGCAACTACTGGTTTAGTAATTTGTTCTTTAATAAGTTTTGCTGCTTGAATTTCAAGATCTCCACCAATTTCACCAATCATAACGATTGCTTCAGTCTCAGGATCTGCTTCAAACATAGGAAGTAGTTGTTTATATGAAAGACCAATAATTGGATCTCCACCAATACCAACTGCAGTAGTAATACCAAAACCTTCTTTAACTACTTGGTTTGCACCTTCATAAGTAAGTGTACCAGATTTAGAGATAAGTCCAACATTACCTTTTTTGAAAATCATACCAGGCATAATTCCGATTTTACACTCATCTGCTGTAATAATACCAGGACAGTTTGGCCCGATAGTTTTCATGTCGTGTTTTGTAGCATACTGTTTAGCAAACATCATATCACGAACAGGTGCACCTTCTGTAATAATTACAGCGAGTTCAATTCCTGCATCCGCAGCTTCCATAACAGCATCTGCAACAAATGCAGGTGGAACGAAAATCATTGAAACTGTAGCACCTGTTGTATCAACTGCATCTTTTACAGTATTGAAAACTGGTTTACCTAAGTGCTCTTGACCACCTTTGTTTGGTGTAACACCACCAACAATATTTGTACCATATGCAATACATTGTTCAGCATGAAAAGAACCCTCTTTTCCTGTAAAACCTTGAACGATAACTTTTGTATCTTTATTTACTAAAATAGACATATTTTATTACTCTCCTTTCGCTGCTGCAACTGCTTTTGCTGCACCATCAGCTAAATCTGTTGCTGGAATAACATTTGCAATATTTGCATTTTTAAGAATCTCTGCCGCTTCAGGTGCATTTGTACCATCAAGACGAACGATTACCGGAACATGAACATCTACAAGTTTTGTAGCTTCTAAAATACCGTTTGCGATTCTATCACAACGAACAATTCCACCGAAGATATTAACAAAAATTGCTTTTACATTTGGATTTTTAAGAATGATTTCAAAACCTTTTGCAACTGTTTCTGCATTAGCGCTTCCTCCAACATCAAGGAAGTTTGCAGGAGTTCCACCCATATAGTTAATTGTATCCATAGTACCCATCGCTAGACCAGCACCATTTACCATACAACCAATCTCACCATCAAGTGCGATATATGAAAGACCATATTGACTAGCTTCACGCTCATCTGGATCTTCTTCACTTAAATCTCGCATTGCTTCGATATCTGGGTGACGTCCAAGAGCTGAATCATCAAATCCCATTTTACCGTCAAGTGCGATAAATTCACCCTCACCTGTTCTAATAAGTGGATTGATTTCAATCATCTCTGCGTCATTTTCCATATAAAGTGTATAGAGTTTTTTTGCAAAGTTAATCATATTCTTTTGTTGTACTTTGTCTGTAATTCCGAGACCAAATACTAACTCACGACCATGAAAACCTTGAAAACCGATTGATGGATCAACTTGAACTTTAATGATTTTTTCTGGAGTCTTCTCTGCAACAGTTTCAATATCCATACCACCTTCTGTAGAAGCCATGATAATTGGCATCTCAGCAGCACGATCAAGAACAACTGAAAGATAAAGCTCATCTTGAATGTCAGCACCATCTTCAATGTAAACTTTTTGAACAAGTTTACCTTCTGGCCCTGTTTGATGTGTTACAAGTGTCATTCCAAGAATTTCTTCTGTAAGCTCTTTAACTTCATCTATGCTTTTTGCAAGCTTTACTCCACCACCAAGTCCACGGCCACCTGCGTGAATTTGTGCTTTGACAACCCAAACAGGTCCACCTAACTCTTTTGCATTCTCTACAGCTTCATCAACTGTATGAGCAATTTTACCTTTTGGTGTAGGTACACCATATTTAGCAAAAATCTGTTTCGCTTGATACTCATGTATATTCATCTATTCTCCTTATTTTTAAATTAAGATCACAATTAGCTTTACGCTTTTGGTGCAATCATCTCTTCTGGCTTAACATACTCATCAAACTGCTCTGCAGTTAAAAGACCAAGCTCAATTGCTGTCTCTTTTAATGTTGAGTTGTTCGCATGTGCTGTTTTTGCAATTTTTGCAGCATTTTCATAACCAATATATGGATTAAGTGCAGTTACTAGCATTAATGAATTATTTAAATAATAATCAATTTTATCTTCAACTGGTTTAATACCAATTGCAGCATTGTCATTAAATGAAATAATAGAATCACTTAAAAGTCTTACTGATTGTAAGAAGTTATAAGCAATTACCGGTTTAAATACATTTAATTCAAAGTTACCTTGTGATGCTGCAAAACCAATAGTTGCATCATTTCCCATTACCTGACATGTAACCATAGTCACTGCTTCAGATTGAGTAGGGTTTACTTTACCCGGCATAATAGAAGATCCTGGCTCGTTTGCAGGAATTTCAATCTCACCTATTCCACAACGAGGACCACTTGCCAACCATCTAACATCGTTTGCGATTTTCATCATATCAGCTGAAAGAGCTTTAAGCGCACCATGTGCAAATACTAATGCATCATGAGAAGTAAGTGCGTGAAATTTATTTGGTGCTGTGATAAAATCATGACCAGTAAGTTCACTTAGTTTTTTTGCAACACGTTCACCAAGTTCAGGGTGTGCATTAAGCCCTGTTCCAACTGCTGTACCACCAAGAGCCAGTTCACGAACAGCCTCAAGGGAATCTTTTGCCATCTTTTCAGATTTAGCAAGCATTTCAACCCAGCCAGAAATCTCTTGACCAAGTGTAAGCGGTGTAGCATCTTGAAGATGTGTACGACCAATTTTTACTATATGAGCGAACTCTTCACTTTTAGCTTGGAGTGTTGCTTTTAATTTTGCTATAGCAGGAAGTAACTGCTCTTCAACAGCAATAACAGCTGCAACATGAAGTGCAGTAGGATATGTATCGTTTGAAGATTGAGATTTGTTTACATCATCATTAGGATGAACAAGTTTCTCTTTTCTAAAATCACCACCAAGAATTTCAGTAGCACGGTTGGCAAGTACTTCATTATTGTTCATGTTTGATTGAGTACCTGAACCTGTTTGCCAAACAACAAGTGGATAGTTTCCATCAAGTTTACCAGCAAGCATATCATCAGCTGCTTGAGCAATTGCATCAGCTTTTGCTGCATCTAGTTTTCCAAGATCTTTGTTCACAAGTGCAACTGCTTTTTTCAAATAAGAAAATGCTCTTGTTATTTCATATGGCATTTTCTCTTCACCAATTTTAAAGTTTTGTATACTTCTTTGCGTTTGTGCTGCCCAGTAAGCATCTACAGGAACTTCAATTTCTCCCATTGTATCTTTTTCAATACGAGTTTGCATTAACCTATTCTCCTTCAAAAAAATTATTTGATTTTAATGTATTAATTAAACCATTTACAGATTGACATGATTGATCAAACATCTTAGCTTCTTTATCATCTAAAGTTACTTCGATAATTTTCTCAGCACCTTTTGCACCAAGCATTACAGGAACACCTGAAACAACATCACTGTAACCATATTCACCTTCAAGGCAAACTGCACATGGGTGAATCTGTTTTGTATCTTTAAGTATAGCATCAACCATAATAGCTGCAGATTTTGCAGGAGCATAATAAGCAGAACCAGTTTTAAGATAACCTACAATTTCAGCTCCACCGTGACGAGTACGATCAACGATTTCATCGATTTCGTTTTGAGTCAACACATCACTTAAAGGAACACCTGCAACAGTTGAGTAACGTGGAAGAGGTACCATGTCATCACCATGACCACCCATAACAGAAGCACGAATTTGACCTCCACCATATCCAAGTTTTTCTTGAATAAACGCAGCCATACGTGAAGAGTCCAAGATACCAGCCATACCGATAACACGACTTCTATCAAAACCACTCTCTTTAAGTGCAACATATGTCATAGCATCTAACGGATTAGAAACCATAATTATAATTGCTTGAGGAGAATACTTCGCTACACCCTCAACGACCTCTTTAGTGATTTTTGCGTTTATCATTAATAAATCATCACGGCTCATCCCTGGCAATCTTGGACTTCCTGCAGTAATAACAACAACATCACAATCTACCAAATCTGACATATCCTCTGCAACTGAAACTACCGTATGACTTCTAACAGCAGAAGCTGCCTGTGACATATCTAACGCTTTTCCTTTTGCAACATCAATCTTATTATCACGAAGAATAATTTCATGACATGATCCCTGCATTGCAAGAGAATAAGCTACTGTAGCACCAACATTACCAGCTCCAACAATACCAACTCTTTTTCCTTGACTCATTCATGCTCCTTAATATTAATTACTATGACATTAATCAAGATACACTTAAACAATATGTGCGAACACACAGCATTTAAGTATACTCAATGTCATAATTATAGATGAAACAAATTCATCTTTTCTATAAAACTAAAGATAAGTTCCATAGAAAAGACGAATTTTGTGCCATAAAATGGCACAAAAATTCTGTAACTTATATCGCGTCTATAATCGAATTTAAAGTTGCAGATGGACGCATAGCAGCTTCTGCTTTTGCATCATCTGGACGATAGTAACCACCAATGTCTTGAGCTTTACCTTCCATAGCAAGTAACTCTTCAAGAATTTTTGCTTCATTTTCTTCTAAAGATGCAGCAACAGGAGCAAATTTAGCAGCTAACTCTGAATTATCAGAATCTGCAAGTGCTTTTGCCCAGTATTGTGCTACGAAGAAGTGAGAAGCTTTATTGTCTGGCTCACCACATTTTCTTGAAGGTGCTTTATCATTATCTAAATAACCTTCATTTGCCTTATCAAGTGCTTCAACAACAGCTTTAAGATTAGCATCTGGGTGCTTTTGTTCAATATATCTTAATGATTCAGCAAGTGCTAAAAACTCACCAAGTGAATCCCATCTAAGGTGACCACACTCTAAGAATTGATCAACATGTTTAGGAGCAGATCCACCAGCACCAGTTTCAAATAAACCACCACCAGCTAATAATGGAACAATTGAAAGCATTTTTGCAGATGTTCCAAGTTCTAAAATTGGGTACATATCAGTTAAGTGGTCACGTAAAACATTACCTGTTACAGAAATTGTATCTTTACCTTCACGTACACGTGCATTTGTATAACGAGTAGCAGAAGCAACATCCATAGTTTGAATATCTAAACCTGATGTATCATGATCTTTTAGGTATTCATTTACTTTTTTGATCATTTGTGCATCATGAGCACGGTTTTCATCTAACCAGAAAATTGTAGGATTACCAGTTAAGCGAGCTCTTTCAACTGCTAAACGAACCCAGTCTTTAATTGGAATATCTTTTGCACGACTCATTCTCCAGATATCACCTTTTTCAACATCAAAGCTCATTAGTTCAGTTCCATCTTCTGCAGTTACAGTAACTTTACCATCTTCAGCCATTTCAAAAGTAGTTGGATGAGAACCATACTCTTCTGCTTTTTGTGCCATAAGACCAACATTTGCAACATTACCCATAGTTGTAACATCATATTGACCATTTTTTACACAATCAGCTACCATCTCTTGGTGGAACATTGCATAAGTTGAATCAGGAATAACAGCAACACATTCTACAGCATCACCATTTCTATCCCATTGCTTACCACCTTCACGAACAACAACAGGCATAGAAGCATCAATAATTACATCATTAGAAGCATTAAAGTTTGTTTGACCTTTATCTGAATCAACCATAGCAATTTTTGGAGAATCTGCATCAACTACCGCTTTAAACGCAGCTAATATTTCAGCTTCTTTTTCATAACCGGCAATTTTCTTTTCAATATCTGAAATACCTAGTCTTGAATTTACTCCAAGTTTAGCAAAATCTTCAGCGTATTTTTCAAATACATCTTTAAAGAATACTTCAAGAGCATGACCAAACATAATAGGGTCAGAAATTTTCATCATAGTTGCTTTAAGGTGAATAGACCATAAAACATCTTTTTCTCTTGCATCATCAATAGTTTTTTGGATAAATGAACGTAATTTTTTAGCTGACATAAATGTACCATCTAAGATCTCTTTATCAAGAGCATCAATAGTTGCTAATTCTTTTCCATTTAAAGCAATTGTAACTTTTTGAGCTTTATCCATAGTAACTGATTTTTCATTACCATAGAAATCACCATCGCCTTCCATGTGTGCTACATATGCTTTAGAGTTTTCAGAAAATGGCTTTAATCTATGTGGATGTTTTTGTGCATATTTTTTTACTGCAGCAGCTGCACGACGATCTGAGTTACCTTCACGAAGTACCGGATTAACAGCAGAACCTAAACATACATTGTATTTCGCACGAGTCGCTTTTTCTTCATCAGTTTCAGGATTCTCAGGAAAATCCGGAATGTCAAAACCTTGACCTTGAAGCTCTGCAATACACTCTTTAAGTTGTCCTATTGAAGCAGAAATATTTGGAAGTTTAATAATATTTCCCTCTGGTTGTAAAACAACTTTACCTAATTTTGACAATTCGTCTTCAGCAAGACCCATCGCAGCAAGAACTCTACCTGCTAGTGAAATATCACTAGTAACTACATCTACACCACCTGCTTTCGTAAAAGCTTGAACAATTGGTAACAGTGAATAAGTTGCTAAAGCCGGAGCTTCATCAATTTTAGACCAAATAATTTTTGACATTGTGTGTCCTCATGAATAATTTTAATCTCATGATAGTTAAACTTCATGGATTTTACAAACTTAATAATAACACTAAGATAGGTAATTTAGGTAATGAGCTGTAAAAGATTTCAAGATATTTTAAATGTGTTTCATTTAGTAGCATGCCTTATGTTGGCTAAATGTGTAGAATAGTTACACGCAAATTTATGCGTTCCTGATTTTGATTTTACAAAGTAGAGATACTTCGTTTTAGCCGGAAATATCGCTGCTTTTATCGCATCAAAGCTAACATTGCATACTGGTATTTGCGGTATTCCTTTATGTTTATATGTGTTATATATACTCATATCTTCTCTAATTCTTTTTGCTGTGACTTTTACATGAGAATATTTTCCATAGTTAAGGGTTCCATCCATCTGTAATTTCATTCCTTTTTTCAATCGATTGTATATGACAGAACTAACTATTGGCATTTCTTTGTTATTTGCGGACTCTTTTTGGATAATAGAGGCAAGTGCTACATAATGAAACCATTTTTTTTCATTGTAGGTACCAAATATTTTATTAGAGAGTTGTTTTGTTTTATGTAATGATAAATTTAAAAGAATTTTAATAACCATATGCTCATTGATTCCGATAGGTATCTGATATGTTTCGGGTACTAAAACACCTTCAGGAAAGGGCGCTTGCTGGTTATATTCTTTACGTAGTGTAGCTGCGTTTAGATTGAGTTTTTTTGCAAGACTATTTAAAAAGACATATGTTGTCTCCCCAGGAATAAGTGTTACTTTTTGTAGTGCGGCTTTAGAAGTTGTTAATTTATATAAAAAATCAGCTTTTGTATTTATTTTTGTTTTTAAATCTATCCATCCATTTTGAGGTGAACCAATAAGGCGTAAAATGTATGAATCTAATTTCGTAACATCGTAATGATTTTGTTGCAATTGTGTTATAATCTTATTTATAGAACCCTTTGGTATATAGAGTATTTTTGCGGTTTGAATTGGCTGGTTTAGGTAGTACATGAGCGATAAAATTATTATTAAAATTATTTCAAAAACATATCTTGCAATTGTGAGTTTTTTCTCTTTCATAATTCTCTTTTTCATCTTTCTTTTTCTGATTTTACAAAATGGATTATATCTTGATAATCTTCATATATCAAACCTTTATATTAAAAACACATATATTAAATTTGATAACAAACTACATATTGCAGTAGACGATATAAAAATACTGCAACAATCAAAATCAGAACAAAATTTTGATTTGCAAACATTTAACAAATCTCTTAAAATCATATCTAAAATTACACCATTTATAGGTAGTATATCTGTAGATAAAATTACAGTAGATGATTTTATTGCAAAGTTTAATTATTCTGACAAAGAACAAGGTAGATTGAATTTTAAATTTCAGAATGATTTAAATGCGACAGCTTTGCTCTCTATACAAAATAATAATTTAATTATCAAACTAAAAGAGCTCACCAGTAAAAAATATAAAACAAAAATTACAGGCACAATTCTAATCGATAGTAACAGTATGCATCAATATTCTAAATTAAATATTTTAATTAATAATGATGCGAACCTTACACTCTACACTCTTTCAAATGAATCAAATCTCTTTTACAATATAGATTCACATAATAAAATTCATAATGTAAAAGCTATTCTTAATCTGATCCCTCTTAATAAAAGTATCAAATACTGGGCTGATGATGCTATTACTGCAAAAAGTTTACAGATTAAAGAGCTTAATGGAAAAATTAACTTCAATAACACAGCAGAGATCTATAAAGAGATTAACATAAACGCAGTAGCCAACAATTTGGACTATAAATATAACAAGAAATTGGCACCTATTGAAACAGAAAAAACTTTATTGGAATTTAGAAATGGTATTTTTTACATTAAACCGATCAATGCATATACTTATAAAACTTATTTGAAGAACAGCTGGCTTAAAATTGATTTTACAAAACCTCATGAATACCTAGATTTATATCTTATGCTCGATGGTATTGTAAATAATGACATTTTGCATCTTCTTTCTATCTATAAAATAAACTTGCCTTTTAAACAAAATAGCGGTCTTATAGATACAAATTTACATTTAGGTATTGATTTAAGGACTATTGATACTAATGTGAGTGGTGACTTCTCTCTAAAAAAAGCCAATATTGACTACATTGGACTCAATCTCGATCTTGTAAATGCACATATTCATCTTAATAATAGTGATATTATTATTGATAAAATGCAGGCTAAGTATCAAAACATTATTGACACAAATATCACTGCACAATACAATGTAAAAAATGAGCTTGGAAATATTAATTTTAATGTAAATAAAATTAATTACAAAGGTTTAAAACTGGACATATCATCGCAGAATCTGACAGTACTATACCACCTTTCAACAGAAAAAAAAGTACTACATATAAGTAAATCAGATTGGCGTTATCAAAATCAAAACATTCAACTTGATAAATTTTCCATGCCATACAATATTACAGATAAAACAATAAAAATACCACCCGTCCTGCTTAGTATGAACAATATAGCAAAAGCATATATCAATGGTGAAATAGATATTAAAAAGAGCCTCTTTAATTTTGATCTTGATCTTTTTAAATTGCATTATGTAGGGATTAGCCTAAATCAGACAGATGCTCACTTTCGTATTAAATACAATAAAAAACTTTTTATAAACGCAGCTAATGATCTTTATATAGCACTAAATGGTTCTGAGTATAAGATAAAAAAACTTAAACTGATCATTGATAATAAAAGTATCAATGTAAAACGTACCTCTGTTGATATAGGGCAGTATATCACTACAAAAGTATATGCTAAACATATGTTTGGTTCAAATAAGATCAATATTGGTTTAAACGACTTTATATTAAAAAGTCCAAAAACACAAAGAGTCTTTTACAATAATAAAAAAATTCGCTTACAAGCATTTTTCAATGAAAATAATATAAGTATCAAATCCTCACAATTAAATGCAGAATTTTACTCCGATAAAGATATATGGCAATTAAAACTTTTTTCCTTAGATAGAATTGCAAAAAATTCAAATATTTTAAAACAGTTAAGCATCTCTAGTGGAGAGGTTGATTTTTACAAAAAAAGTGAAAATTCTTATACCCAGTTTAAAGCAAATATTATTTACCCATATGCACTGCTTATGAATAAAAACAAACCAATACATAATTATCAGGTAGAGGGTAAAATTAATAAAAATAGAAAGATATATCTTCGTGTCAATAAAGATGTTCAAGTTAAAATTACAGACAAAATCAATATAAATCCTAGAAATTGTGGTATTAATATACATGAAGTGATCAAACTGATACAAAGTATTCAAAAATTACAAAATAAAACAAAATCATCTTCATCAGCTGCGCCTAAAATATATTTAAATGCAAATAACTCATATATTTATCTAGGAAAAGACAGGTATGTCATATCAGATAAAATATACATGCAATATATTAACAATATTGTAACTGCGCAACTGACTTATAAAAAAGGACAAGCCGGCTTTAAACTTGCTAATGGCAAGTTTTATCTCTATGGAAAAAATTTCAATGATAAATTTATGGAACAGTTTTCTGCATTTTCAAAATTTAAAGGTGGTAGTTTAGACTTTTCACTGCAAGGTACTTTTGAAGACTATTCAGGTGTTTTCTTTATGCATAAGACTACTATTGTTGATTATAAACTTCTAAACAATGTTCTCGCATTTGTAAATACAGTGCCCTCTTTAGTGACATTTTCTTTACCTGACTACAATAAAGATGGTCTTTATGTAAAAAATGGATATCTTCAATTTTCAGCTAAGAACAATATATTTAATATATCTGATTTCTATATACAATCTAAAGAGTTGAAAATCCTTGGAAAAGGGATAGCTGATGTTGCACATGATAAAATTAAGTTGACACTTAATTTAAAAACAGATTTAGCCAGTGATGTCTCGAAAATTCCTTTAGTCGGTTATATTATATTTGATGGTAAGAGTTTATCGACAACGTTAAAAGTAACGGGAAAATTAAGTGATCCAAAAGTCGAGACGCAGATAGCTAAGGATATTGTTGTTGCACCTCTTAATATCATAAAGAGAACGCTAACCCTACCCTACAAGCTTATTAAGAAAGCGGTAGATGATGTTAATCAAACAGGATACTAAGAAAAACTACTCATTTCTTAGTACTGTTAATATATCTACTTCACTTGCTTTTTTAGCAGGATAGAATGAAGATGCTACAACAATCACAAATGCTCCAAAGATTATCATAAAAAAGTCTGAAACGCTTAAGTCTAATGGTAATGTAGAAGTAGGATAGACATCTTTAGGCAAAGAAACAATATCAAAATTACTTAAAATCCAAATTCCACTCATTCCTAATACTGTACCTGCAAGAATTCCACTTATACCTATAACGATACCAAGGTATAAAAATACTTTCTTTATCTCTAAAGTAGTAGCACCCAAAGAAAGTAAAAGAGCAATCTCCCCTCGTCTATTCATAACAGTCATCAAAAGAGATGAAATGATATTAATAGCTGCAATAAGGATAATAAGCATTAAGACAATAAACAGAGATGTTTTCTCCATTTCTAGTGCTGCAAAGAAGTTCAGATTATCTTCCCACCAGCCTCTTACTGTAGCACTAATAGGTAATTCTTTTTGAATCTTTTTAATGTCATCACGTGGTGTTTGAGAATAAACATGAATTCCATCATACTCATTTTGGGGCATATGTAAAATCGTTTGTAGAGAAGCAAGAGTGGTATATGAATATGCTTTATCATAAGCAGAAAGACCGGAATCAAAAACAGACTTGACTCTGAACCTTTTTATCTTTGGAGTAACAGAAAGCCCTCCTGGTTCTACATTGGTAAAGATGTACATTAGTTTATCATTAAGAGCTACATCAAACTCTTCTTTCATACTTTTACCGATCAAAACATCAAATTTTTTAAAATGATGGCCTTCTATTGCTTTTTTTAAGACTGAATTTACATTTTTTTCATCATCAAAATTCACACCAAAGAGATAACCGCCTTCAAGTGATCTTCCGCTTCTAGCCATTACTGATGATTGTACATATGGACTGAACTTCAAATGTGGAAATTTTGATTCTAAATCAATAAGTAAATTCTCATTTACAGCACCATAGAATTTTGGAAGTATTGTTAAGGGGTAGTTCATAATTGTAAGTTTATTTTTAAACTCTTTGTCAAAGCCATTCATAAGTGCCATGGCAATTAAAAGTACCATAACACCCAGAGTTATCCCTAAAAAAGCAAGAAGTGCTGAGATAAAGATAAATGGTTGTTCTTTGTCAAATCGTAAAAATCTCTTTACGAGATAAGATACTATAGAGTGTTTCAAGAGGCAAATACACCTTTTTTTGGACCACTTTTTCCACAACACTGTTTATATTTTTTCCCACTGCCACATGGACATGGTTCATTTCTTGCTATCTTTTTTTCAATAACAGGTAAATCATCTTCAGCATCGATATCTACATTATCATGATGATTTAACTGCATCAAAGCTTCTTGAGCACGTTTCTCTTCTTCAAGTTTTTGTGCAAGTTTCGCTGCTTCTTCTTCTGCTGTTTCTACTTGAAATTGAATAATATGAAGAGTTCTAATTGTATTGAATTTAATATCATTAATGAGCTCACCAAAAAGATTAAAACTCTCTTTTTTATACTCAACTAGAGGGTCCTTTTGATTATATGCACGAAGACGAATACCCGTTTTCATATTGTCCATTGCATACAGATGTTCTCTCCATGCATTATCAAGCTCTTTTAGATAGAATTCTTTCTCTATAGCCTCACGTGTTTCATTATCTATTACACTCATTTTTTCATCATAAGAAGTTTTAAGTGTCTCTAAAACTTTATTGAACAGTTCTTCATACTCTAAACCTTTTAAAGGTTCGATATCAAGATCAAAATTCGTTTGTTCTTTTAATAGTTCCGCCAGTTTATCCAAATTAAAGTCTTCGGCATCTGAACCTTCATAAATATCAGAAAGCGCAAAAAGATTAGCAAGCCACTCTTCTCTAATTTCATTTATTTTTGAAGCAATATCATACTCATTACTAAGGAGTTGATTTCTGAATTTATAGACGATTTTTCTTTGCTCATTTGCTACATCATCATATTCAACAATCTGCTTACGCCCTTCATAGTGCAT
>Ga0256843_1002242_pt1 | contig 14298 bp, 8 predicted proteins | sample AlvinellametaG_FD_191572 | JGI IMG/M metagenome (GOLD analysis project Ga0256843, IMG submission 191572) | Pompeii worm associated microbial communities from hydrothermal vent at the East Pacific Rise, Pacific Ocean - Alvinella | ecosystem: Host-associated > Annelida > Integument > Unclassified ... | reverse complement strand
CCTTTGACGGGAAATACCGCTCCGAACTAAGACAGGGACCCGAAACCAACGAATGGGACGCTTCAGAGAAGAAGGCGCACACCCTTAAAGGAAGTGTAAAATGCTACGGTTCCGAAAAACTTACAAAATACACCTTTGTCCAGATCCACGGAAACGAAGACTTCAGTCTCCCTTTGCTTCGTATGGTTTGGGAAAAGAGGCATGACGGAAAAACTAACCACCTTTGGGCAGTTATCATGACAAGCAGAAGCTTCGATAATAAAACCTACGACTGGATAGATCTGGGAGAGCGTAAAAGTAAGTTTGTCGATCTGGAAGTCACTGTACAAAAAAACCACATGCACATACTTTTTGACAATAAAACCATCGACAGAAATGTCAGCTACTGGTATGACATAAAAAACTATTACAAAGCCGGACTATACCTCAATGACAAAGAGTCACGAGGTATCACGAAGGTACAGTTTAGAGAGTTGGAGTATATCGTAGAGTAGAACTATAGCATCTTTATGAAAAGCTTAATTAATAGATACGGTAAAGCTCACTCTGTGTTCTGATACAGATATGAAAATCTTTAGCAATCTTCACCTGTGTTAACCCTAAAGGAACGGCAAACTCTTCTTTGAAAATGATTTCAGGATGAGTACTGGGTGATTTTTTTCATAACTAATATATTTATGCTCCATCAACATCACTTCCAGATAAATCTTTTATATCTTGCTCTAACTTTTCTAGCAAAATTAATGATTTTTCAATCTCTTTTTGAGTAAAAGGAGTTTGTTCTCCATTACTAGCGTGAGACATTGGATGCATCGTAACTTTTCTATATAGTTTTAATTCTGATATAATCTTTTGCAAATTTGACAATTCTTCTATTTTAAAGTCCTCAATTATAGCCATAATATCACTATTAGAGTCACCACTATTTAATATATTTTCAATTTCTATTAACAAATCAGTAGCTGTTTTATTCTTATCATTATTTGAGTCTTTTTTCTTCCAATATGTTACTTGTCCTTTTTCTATATTTTCTATAATTTTATTGCTCTCTTCAACTGCTCCAATCATTAGTAGTTTTGAAAGTTCATGTAAAAGCTGTTCAAATCTTTTTCGTATATCATTGCCTATTGATTCTAGTTCTTCATTAGATAAGTTAGGTTTGTTGTAACGACTTAATATATTTCTAACTGTTAATTCTCCTTTGGCATATAATTTATGTTTATTGTTTATTTCATACAAATTTGCAAAGATCCAACTATTTCTTTGTTGATATATATCATTGGCTATATACATTATAAGATTGTAAAAATAGACATTATGAGTAAGTATAACTTTTTGTGTATCTTCAAAATTATCAAATATATATTTCACTAAAAAAGTTCTATTTGCCATATCTAAACTAGTGATAAAATCATCCAAAACCAATATTTTTGTTTTATCAGTATCTTTGCTAATAAGTATAGCTTCAAAAATCAATAGTAATACTATTAAGTTTAGTTTTGCTTCATTGAAATATTTACCAAGGTTATCTTTGTATTCCAATCCTCTTATATTATCTTTTATCTGGATACTAAAATCATCCTCATTATCTATTGTTATTTCTATATTTTCTTCTTGAAAATCTTTTAGTTTTTGGTTAATGTTATTTTGTATTTGTTCATATTTTGTTTGACATAAATCATCAATATTACTAATTTGCAAATCAAATTGCCTAAGTAAATCAATTAAATTTATTCTATCATGAATACAAAATTTATCCATAGCTATCATAAAAACTTGATAATTTGACAAATCGAAACTTTCATAAGAAGTATCATTAATAGTTATTTCAAAATTTTCTGAAGATTGTTGGTTACTGTATTGTCTCCAAAAAGCTTCCTTATTGTGCATTTCTTCTTCTGGTGTAGATGCATCAGGGATTAACTCTTCTAACTTGTCTTTAAAAAATATAACTTTAATAACCTCATATAAAGAACTTTTTCCTGAACCATTTTCTCCATAAATAAGTAAATTTTTTTTATTTTCTGTAAAAGGTATGTCTATAGTCTCTTGATATGCTTTAAAATTTTTTATTGATATCTTTTGCACTATTTGTTGTCTCCTCTAAAAAAAGAAACTAGCTTTTCTTTAAGTTTTTTATCTCTGCTTTCAAAAAATTCATATTCTAAGTCTTGATTTAGTCCATAATATTCAAGTTTTTTATCTACTGAAATATTTCTTTTTGGTTTATCAGAAACAATAAAGTTTCCTAATGAATTCAAATAATTTTCTATTTGTTCATCTGTCCATTTTAATATCTTATTATCCTTTAATGATACCAATTTATCAATATTGTATGAAGCATAAGCTTGATTTTTATCCAAATAAGTTGCAAGTAAAGCATAACCTTTTTTTAGATTACCCAAATAATCAAAATACTCTTCTGTAATCGAGCCTTTATAGTAGTCTTGTATATCATTACCTTTGCTTATTTGTACTATCATATTATATGTTTCAAATTTAATTTTTGTGGTTGAACCATGATAATAACTAAATCTTACAAGTTTTTTTAAAAAATCACTTAAACTATCTTCATCTATAAAATCTTTGTCTATCTTATCAAATAGATAAACTATTAATACATTTTTAGGATATTGATTTGTATATATTTCTATAAGTTGCAGCCATTTTGCTAATCGTGTAGCTTTCTGTTTTTCTTGATTAATATACTCTAAAATAGAGATTATTATATTAAGATCATTCATAACCTCTTTATACTTTTTTAAATGGAATGGAGAATATTCGTTTGTAGTAAAAAACTCTCTTAAATTTATTTCGCTTGAAGTTATACCTCTCTCACCTCTTATGATATGCGTATAATATCTAAAGATATCATCTATATCTACTTTTAAATCTTCACAACTACTTTTAAAGTCTTTCCAGAGATTTATAAAAATATCTTCTTCTTCAACTTGTCTAGCTCTTTTATAAAGTTTTGCTTTGAAGATATCTGCATCCTCTAAATCTTTTCCTCTATCATTTATAGTTTCAAAAATCACAAGTGCTTTTTCATTAGCATCATCTCTAGTTTTACCTCTAAGCTCTATTGGCAAAAGATACACTTTTTCTAAAAAGAACTTTATAAAATTATCTAAACTTTCCTCTTTTTGATTTAAATACTTAAACCAACTATAAAAAAACATAATATTTTTTTCAAATCTATTAGAGCATTTTTTTTCTTCAATTTCATATGTTTTTTTATTTTTGCACTCTTCATATTTTTCTTCAAAATCATTTTTTTCAAATTTCAATACATTAAAAAAATCATTTTTATCATCAGATTCAAAAACTTCAGTCTTGATTCTATACTCATACTCTCCAGTTATTCTACTAATCCCCCCGATAATAGCTTTTAAATCTTCTTTATAAACTTTATGCTCAGTAAATAAAGATAAAACTTTTACCATTAAAAATAGTGTCGTTAATCTTTGTTGCCCATCTACTATATCAAGTTCATATTCATTATTTTCACTTTTTGCTATTATAATATTGCCTATAAAATAATCTTCTTTTGACTTATATGCTTCTACCAAATCATTATAAAGTTGCAAACAATGCTCATACTCCCACGAATATGGTCTCTGATATTCAGGAATAATATATTGCTCATCTATTTTTAATATTTGTAATAATTTTTTTTGTTCTGCCGTCAATGATAATGCCATTAATAACTCTCCTAAAATTTGTATATTTTATCATAGTTTAAATATACAACTCCCTCTGCAATCCAAAATACTCTTCCCGTATATACTTCGCTCCGCCAAATCTATATACATCCTACTCTTTTTTACCCCTCTTCATACGCCCTCGCCGCTTTTTCCACTTCTTCGAGGAATTTGTCCACCAGTTCGTCTTCTTTGAGTTTGGCGACGACTTCGCCTTTGACCATGACCAGTCCGCTTCCTTTGCCGTAAGCTATGGCGACATCCGCACTTTTGGCTTCGCCTATGGCGTTTACCACACAACCCATAACGGAAACATCGAGTGGTGCTTTGATATGTTTGGTTCGCTCTTCCACTTCGGCTACGGCTTTAACAAGATCGACTTCGATACGTCCGCAAGTCGGGCAGGAGATGATGTTGAGTCCGTCGTTTACGACACCGGCATCTTTGAGAATCGCTTTACCGACTTCGATCTCTTTTTCAAGTTCTCCGGTGATGGAAACACGCATGGTATCGCCGATACCTTCAAGCAGCAGTGTACCAAGTGCTATGGAAGATTTTACCGTTGCATGAAAGAGGGTTCCCGCTTCCGTCACACCAAGGTGAAAAGGATACGGCACCTGCGGTCGCAAATCTCTGTATGCCTGTACCGTACGTTGTACGTCACTCGCTTTTAAAGAGATTTTGATGTCGGTAAAACCGAAATCTTCGAGTAGTTTGATATTGTACAGTGCGGAAGCGACCATCCCTTCCGGGGTTTGTCCGTATTTGTTTTCAAACTGCTCTTCGAGTGAACCGCTGTTTACGCCGATGCGGATGGGGATGTTTCGTTCTTTACAGGCATCTACCACCGCTTTGATACGCTCTTTGGAGCCGATATTTCCGGGGTTGATACGTATACAGTCCACACTCTCTGCTGCAATGAGTGCGAGTTTGTAGTTAAAGTGTATATCCGCCACGATAGGAAGGGAACTCTGCTCTTTGATGGTTTTGAGTGCATTTGCCGCCGCTTCGTCTGGTACTGCCAGACGTACGATGTCACACCCTGCAAAGTGCAGTCTTTTGATCTGTTCGAGTGTCGTTTCGATATCTTCGGTTTTGCTAAAGGTCATCGACTGTACGGAGATTGGAGCGTCACCGCCCACCGCCACGTTTCCTACATAAATCTTTTTGGTTGGGTATCTATTTATCATGTGACGATTATACCTTGTGTGTCGTTAAATAAAAGCGTACATTTTTACTCTCTTTTTAAAAACTTGACAAAAAATTAAAGAATTTCCCACTCCTGCCGATATATTTCATGAATAGTACCATTATGAGGTTGGGTTTATGTATCGTATTTTCACTCTTTTTCTGATTTTAATGCACTTAAATACCATACTTTCCGCTTCTGCTCTAAAGAGCACTACCCAGCCTCGGTACTATGTACAACTTGGCGCATACAAAAACCCAGACTATGCTAAAAAAGTCGTTTTAAGTACGGAGTTTCCGGTACAGATCGTTCATGAAGAACCTTTTTACAATGTCCTTGCCGGTCCCTATGATGACTTGACACAGGCAAAAAATGCACTGGCACAACTACGTCAAAAATACCGTGAAGCGTATCTTGTCAAACGTCAGACAAAGCCATATCCCCTAAAACAACAAAAAGTAACGACACAAGCCCCGTCACTCTGGCAACAAGCGCTTTATTTTTATCGACACGGATCGTATGAAGAAGCCCTTGCACTCTTCGACCGTATCCTTATCGAAAATCCTGACTTACAAAAAGCAAAACTCTACTATGCAAAAACCCTTTTCAAGCTAAAGCTTTACAGGGAAGCAAAAAACGAATTTCTTGCACTGAAACAGCATTCACTTACAAGCGACGAACAAAAAGAGATCTCCCGCTATCTCAATGCTATCGACAAACAAAACAGACAAAAGCTCTTTCAAACCACACTTACGCTGGGGGTAGGTTTTGACGACAACATCAATCTCACCACGGACAGAGCCTATACACAGTATGGTCCCTATTTACTCAAGAACGATACCAACAAAACAGAAAGCAGTTACGCAATAGCGGCACTTTTACTTTCACACACATACAAAACACCGGAGTATACGCTCAATACGAACCTTTACAGTTATAACGAACTATTGCACTCCGCCGAAGGCAACGATCTTAACTTTGTCGATCTCTCAAGCGGACTCTATAAACAAATCGCAGCATTCAACCTCGGTATCAGAGCGGGCGCAAACAGTATCTACCTTGACGGTAAACATATCTCCTACGATCTTTATACCGTTCCTTCGGTAACCTACGCTCTGTCAAAACAACTACAAATCAAACTCTCCGCAGGATATACGAACAACCATACGGAGTTTGCAGACGACAGAGACTATCGCCGTTACGACACAGGTGCGCAGATTGTCTATACAAAAGAGAAGCTGACGTTTTTAAGCTCATATCAACTGATGCGCTACAAAGCAAAAGAAGAGAAGCGCTACGATATCAGTAAAGATCTCTCCATCTATACCCTCTACATGAAATATCGTCTTTTCAAGATGACCGATATCGCATGTAAAATCAGCTACGAAGCCCACCGCTTCAGTACTATTGATCCTCTGCCGGGATATGCCAGAGAAGATGATAAAAAACGTCTTAAACTTACGGCGGGCAGATCGCTTTCCAAAAAAGCGACACTCTTTATCAACTATGAACACACGGACAGCGATTCGAATATCAATGTCTATACCTATACCAAAAATCTCTATACGGTATTGTTTCAATACCGGTTTTAAAGGATAAAACATGAAATATATAATGATATTATTACTTTTGACATCGCAAATCTTCGCCGCCATCGGTACGGTAACCGCCATACGCGGAGATGCGAAACTCATCAGATCCGGAGCAGTCGAGCCTGTACGAAAAGGAACCGCTCTGGAAGTACATGATCAGATCAAAACAGCGCAAGGCAGTAAACTACAAATCGTTTTCAACGATAAAACCGTCATCTCTCTTGGACAAAACAGTGACTTTCAGGTAGATGATTATCTTTTTACCAAAAAAGACGTCAAAGCCAAATTTACCGTCAAAAAGGGCTTTTTCAAATCGATCACAGGAAAAATAGGAAAGATCGCACCTAAACGTTTCAAAGTTAAAACAGCAAACGCCACCATCGGTGTACGCGGTACGACTATTGTCGGAGAAACGACACCGAAACTGGACATCATCGCCTGTACACAGGGACAGATCGTTGTTACTTCCGATTTGGGAAGTGTTGTCGTCAATCAGGGAGAAAGAACGATCGTCTCCGATGTCAAAGCTCCGACACAGGCGCAAAAAGTCAACCGTATCCTTTTAAAACAACTCGACATGAAAACCAATCCGCAAGTCGCGCCGCAACAGTTACCGCTTACCGATACACCCGTAAAAAACACGACACTGCCGTCCGAAACCGCAGAGATCAAAGAGAAAGTCGAAACAGAAGTGAAAGAGGGGCAGAAAATAGAAGAAGAACAACTCGCACAAAACAATCCTTCCGATACCGAAACTTTAGAATATATCCAAAGTGTAACGGGAACACCTACTCCTGTCTATGAAGGAAAAGTCGTCGAAGGAACAACCAGCCACGGAACTATCAAACAAAACGACCTGAACCACGTACGTCTGGGATTCGATCTTGGAGCGGGAAATGTAAACGGAAATATCCGCTTTCAGGATGACATACAAACATACGACATCGATATAGCAGGACATGTCAAAGGTGACGGTTCGTTCGAGTTCAATTCCCAAAACGGTTACGACGGTAACGGAAAAGGAGCGTTAAGCGGCGAACAGTATGAAAATGCAAACGGAGATTTCCACTTTGAAGAGAAAGAGTTTTTCAACCTTCGTAAAAATATCATCGAAGGAAAATTCGAAACTACCAGAGAGTAAACTACTACCGTAAAGCACCCCTTTTTACGGGGGTGCTTCCATATGATTTAATTCGCAGACATCGTCACGTTATCAATCCAAAGATCTTTTCCTTTATCCCGGTTGATCACTAGCATATAGTTTACCTCTTCGATACTATCGTTTGCAAATGCCTTAGAAGCTTTCAGATCCGCCTGCAGATCTTTTGTAGTGGTATGAAGCGTATTGTCCGTATCATCCGGTACAATGACATAGACATATTTTCCCCAGCCGGTCTCTTTGTTGCTACCGTCCTGCTTCCGGGTACCGCTATTTTTATCAAAATGATATCCCGCTACTTGAGGCTCTGCACTTGCATAGACGATAAAAACATCGCCGTTTGTTTTGGTTTTGACAAGAAACATCACTTCATGACGCGCATCGCTTTTGATATCCCAGGATGCTTTGGTAGCCTTGTCGTGCCACAATCCTTTCTGATCGTCGGCTTCCGGTTGTCGTGATTTTGATCATCCCGTTTTCAGACGTAATTTTTCCGATATGCGCACTGCTTGTTTCGGAAGGCGCCCAGTGTGAAAGATTACTGCCGTCCTCGTAAACGGTTTTGTTTTCGTTTGAAGAAGTACTGTTTTCGCTGCCGGAAGCACCGGTATTGTCCGTATTGCCGGATGTTCCCGCATCACGGGATTGGTTTGTACCGTTTTGACTCGTAGCATCCGACGTTTCGCTACCGGTATTACGATTATTGTGATCGGTTGCATTCTCATTTGTTTCAGAAGTAGAGGCATTGCCGTTTTCACTGCTGCCACTTTGCTGTGTCGTACTGCCGGAAGTGGTAGTACTCGTCTCTACATGAGAACTTTTGTCACTACATGCGGTAAATACAAATTGCGTCATCCATACAAAAAACTAAAGCCAAGATAAATTTCATATTTCCTCCTTTAAATTTAACCGGAGTTAAAGCATATGAAATTTAAAATTAAATTTTCTTGACTTAAGTTTTAGATTGTCAACTATTTTGTTTTTTATCCACTCCGATTTTACTCTATATTATTGCGATAAATAAATATCTCACCACTTTTCGTACCCACTACTATATCGATATCCGTATCACCGTCATTGTCCATATCCACTGCTTTGACGACACGTACTTCATTTGACGAAAAAGTATCTATCGTCTGGGATGTCAATGCGATATTGCCGCTGTCCGCACTGTTTTGATACCAAACGACACTCTGTGAACCTGAAAAACTCGGTACGACATCGCTATAACCGTCCTGATCGATATCGATACGTTCGTTATCTGGGAAAGGATCGATCACACTATCACTGTTTAGCGTATCCCACTGGATAGTCCTTGCATCCCCCTGAACGGAAACGGCATCGTATATTTGATCATGATCGATATCGGCAAAAAAGGTATCCGTACTGTCTACATTGTGCAAAGAGGTTTTGGTAAACGTACCCGAATCGTTTCTATAATAGTAAACACCGCTTGAGGACGTCGAAACCAGCAAATCGTTATCACCGTCGTTATCGTTGTCTTTTACTGTAATAGCAGTAACATCACTAATATCCGAGTCAATAGTCATCACATTCGTGCTGCTAAAAAGACCATACTCATCCTGTAAAAATACAACTATTTCATCTAAAGTCGCTTTATAAGACGGTTCCTGTCTGCCGGTGATGACGTCATTTCTACCATCATTATTGATATCTGCTATTGTAATAGCGGATAAGTTATCATCAGCTCTTTTCCCTATGTAAATACCATCTTGTGAACACGTAAAATTATTATTGTGTGTATTGGTACACGTATAAAGTGCATCTTTACCATATATCAAATCCGGATAACCGTCATTATTGATATCTCCCATTGCAACGAGCGATTTAGAAACTCCTGTAACGATATTACTCATATAAGTAAAATTTAAATTGCCGTTGTTTCGATACCATCCTATCTCCTGAGAACCGCTTCCCATCGCATAGACAATATCGAGATCTCCGTCAAGATCGATATCTTCCGTAAACAGTGCCGTGATCTCCTGTGAAACAGGAGATATCGACTCCATTTTCGTAAACGAAACCTGAGGTGTCGCCTCTATCGTCACCGTAACGCTATCACTTGCCGTAGCGCCGCTGTCATCGGTAACAACCAGTGTCAATACATGTGTTCCCGAACTAAAAGTATAAATAAAATCCCGACTATCGGATATCAGTGTTGTCCCCTCTTTCCACTCGTAGGAAGCGATCGTTCCGTCGATATCGTAACTTCCCGAAGCACTCAGACTTACTTCCGTTCCCTCCGCTGCAACGATATCATCCCCCGCTTCCGCCACAGGTATGTCATTGACCGAATTAACGGTTATGGAGACGGTAGCTTCACCGGAACTTCCCTCTGCATCTCTGGCAATATAGGTAAAAGAGTCCGAACCGTTATAATTTTTTGCAGGTGTATATGTCAGCGTTGGCATCGTACCGCTTAACGTACCGTGTGCAGGCTCTTGCACAATCTCAAAACGCAGTGTATCGTTATCGATATCGGTAGCGCTTAAAGTGATCTCTCCGGAAGCGTCTTCAGACACCGAAACGGAACTGTTCTGCACCACAGGCAAGTCATTTACCCCTTCAATCGTCAAACTGATCTGTGCAGTGTTGGAATCCGTAGTACCGTCGTTGACTTTAAAGGAAAAAACATCCGACCCGAAATAGTTTGCATCCGGTCGATATAAAACGGTATTGCCCGTCAACTGTACACTACCGTGAGAAGGTTGTGATACGATAAGATACTGTAATGTGTCATTGTCCGCATCATTCGCTTCAAGCGTCAAAGTCAAATTTCCATCTTCAAAAAGCGTGTAGGATTTTGCAAGCGCTACGGGTACATCATTTGCAGCATTGACGACAATATCCACACTTTGCATACCCGAATCCAGCTCACCGTCATTGACATGAAATGCGAAATTGTCGCTACCGCTAAAATCCGCTAACGGCGTATAGGTACACGAAGCACCGTTACATACGATGTTTCCATGTTGGGGTAAAGTATCGATCACATAGATCAACGTATCGTTTTCCACATCTTCCGCCCGTAACGTAAACGTATAGGGTGTATCTTCATTGACACTGATCGTTTGCGATTGTGCGGTGGGAGCGTCGTTTACCGCTTCCACATAAAAATGTACGGTTGCGGCGGCAGATCCGGCTTTACCGTCATTTGCAGTATAGGTTAGCGTATCTTCACCGAAAAAGTCCGCATCCGGTCTGTATTCCAACTGTTCACCCACAAGTGTCGCAACACCGTGTGAAGGTCTCGTCACAATCTGAAACGTCAAAGGGTCGTTATCCGCATCGCTTGCACTAAGCATCACTGTTTGCGTAGTATCTTCATTTAGTGTCACACTTCTGTCGGAAACAACAGGCGCACTGTTTGGCTGCTCCGTGACAGTGATGAAAACCGTTTTGCGTTGCGATTGCGCCGAACCGTCACTCACCCAGTATATAAACGAATCATTTCCCGTAAACCCTTCTTCAGGCGTATAGGAAAGTTCTTTTCCGCTACCGCTAAGTCGCCCGTGCTGCGGATTTTCATGAAAATAGGTCAGTGAAGTACTGTCGATATCACTTCCTTCCAGTATGACATCCACACTTTCACCCTCCATCACGGAATAACGCAGATCGGTTGCCACAGGCGAATCGTTCACCGCTGTTACGGTTACATTTACAATCTTCGGCTGCGATTGCGCCAGTCCGTCATCGGCAAAATAAGAAAAACTGTCGCTTCCGTAAAAATTCGTATCCGGCGTATAAATAAGTCGGGCATCGTTTAAAGTAACCCTGCCGTGTTGGGACTGCTGTGCAATATGAAACGTTACGGTGTCTCCGTCAGGATCGTCAGCGGACAAGTTCACCGTTTTTGCCGTATCTTCGGAAGTTTCAATAAGAAAAGAGTGCACTTGCGGTATATCGTTGACACTACGCACCGTAATAGAGATCTCCGCCGGATCGGATTCGCCTATACCGTCACTTACGACATACTGTAAGGTTTCTATACCGTTTTTATTCGCATCCGGCGTATAGTAGAGTTTATTGTCCGCTATGCGTACACTCCCCAGCTTCGCCTGTGTTACGACACGATATGTCAGCTGATCGTGCAAATCGCTGTCTTCACCCTGAAGGGTGATAACCGTCGGTGTATCCTCATCGGTTTGTGCATGCAGAGGTACTGCCGTGGGAATATGATTGATATGCGTGACATCTATCGTAATATTCTCCTCTTTGGAGTCACAGGTACCGTCGTTTGCCTTGTAGGTAAAAACTTCTCTGCCGCTAAAACCTTTTTGGGGCGTGTATATCAACTCGTTTTCCCGGATAACGGCATTTCCGTATTTTGGTAAAGTGGTAAGTAGAAACGTCAAGGCATCATCTTCTTTATCTTCTGCCCGCAGTGTGATATGTAAGCGCTCATCTTCCACTATGCTTTCATGAAGCGCTTTGATTTGGGGAGGATCGTTTCTTGGTTCCACCTGAATGGTCACCGTAGCCAAAGCGGAGTCTATTTTTCCATCGTTGGTTTTGAAATAAAACTTATCTTCTCCGAAAAAGTCCGGATCGGGCGTATAGTGCAGACGTGCGGGAGAACCGCTAAGCGTACCGTTTTCCGGAAGCGAAACCAGAAGATATTTTAAAAAGTCTCCGTCTTCGTCACTTCCGCGAAGCGCACCGTCAAATGTTACGTCTTCAGGTGTGGTAAAAAAGAGGTCGTTGGCTTTTGGAAGATGGTTTTTCTCCATAGGAGGCTTCACCTCAACCGTAACGATATCGGTAAAAACTTCACCATCCTCATCGACTGCTTCAAGTATGATTTTGTGTACACCGGGAGATAAAGAATCAAGCACAACCTCTTTTTGTGTCGCGAGAACCTTATCCTCTTCCTTCCAGACATAACGTACGATAGTACTTTTCGTATCCACTTCACTGGCATACAAAAGCACGGGACTGCCTTCGACCACTTGCTGATCGTCACCGGCAACAACATGTATTTTTTCCGTTTGTGCACGTTTTTTCGTATCGGCATCATCTTCTGCCGTCTTTGCTTTGGCAACATCACTCTTTGCATTCGCATTTGCGGATTCTGCCTGACTCTGCCCGTTTGCAATAGTCAGCGTATCCGTACCGCAGCCGCCTAAAAATACAAACAACATACTTAACAATATTTTTACCATTCTCAGTCCTTACCTATGTCTACCTGTGTCTACCTGCTCCTATATCGACACATCCGTGGTAAAAAATATCTTCAGAGTGTAAACTTTCTTTTTTTGGTACGTAAATTGCTACGGAAAACTACATGAACAAGAAAAAAACGATGTTTATATTTATCACGGTTTCACTGCTGTTAATCGCTGCCATAGAGACACTCTATATCAGTACACCCTCTTTCATGAAAAAGATCAACAACACACTCATAGACACGGCGTTTCGATATAGAGGCTCTCTTCCCGCTGACGAACGTATCGTCATCGTCGATGTCGATGAAAAATCCCTGCAAACATTGGGACAATGGCCATGGAGCAGAGATAAAATCGCTACCATCTTACAAAATCTGACAGATGCGGGAGTTGCCATCATAGGCTTGGATATGGTCTTTTCGGAAAAAGACAAAAGCTCTCCGGTAAATATCGCAAAGGAGCTCAATATATCCGCAGACACCCTCCCCGACTATGACCGTATCCTCGCACACGCCTTGCAAAACACTCCGACCGTGGCAGGATATGTCTTCGACTTTGACAAAGAGATACACCATACACCGCCACAAAGCGACGCTATCTATATCGAAAGAGGCAAAAGCGGCGATACCCTGCAAAAAGCAAAAGGGGTTATTACCAACATTCCTCTTTTACAACAAAGCGCCGCTGCCGGCGGAAGTTTCAACACCGTCCCCGATGACGACGGTATCATTCGCTATGTTCCCCTGCTTTTCTCTTATGACGATACTATTTATCCCTCTCTCTCGTTTGAGATGGTACGTCTGTTATCGGGAGTTCGCAAAGTGGATATACTCTACGATGAAAACGGGATCACACAAATCAACCTCGATCAAATCCAAATCCCCGTAAATTCGCAGGGAAAACTCTTTGTCAATTACCGCGGCGGACAAAAAAGTTACCGATATCTAAGTGCCGTGGATATCTACGACAACCGTTTCGACAAAAGCGATATCGAAGGCAATATTGTCCTGCTCGGCACTTCGGCGGCAGGTCTGCTCGACCTTCGGGCAACCCCTTTTGACAATGTCTATCCGGGAGTGGAAGTACACGCAAACGTCATCGACAATATCATCAACGACGATATGATTGCGGATATTTCCACCCTGAATACATCCGTCACGATGGCTGCAGTCGCTTTGATCGTACTTATCACGGGAACGATACTGCTCTATACTCCACCCTTTGTGTCGATACTGTTACTACCCGCCCTTTTTACCTTTACGGCATACGGCTACTATTACACACTGTTTCAAAAAAAGCTTCTACTCAACTTCTCTTTTCCGGCTTTTAGTATGCTCATCTCTTTGATAGCCTTTACCTTTTTGAAAGTCTACTTTGAAAATAGACAAAAAAAAGCCGTCACGCAAAAATTTGCAAAAAAAGTCTCCCCTCAAGTAGCAAAGCAACTTCTGCAACAAAACGACGATCT
>Ga0256843_1002241_pt1 | contig 14300 bp, 12 predicted proteins | sample AlvinellametaG_FD_191572 | JGI IMG/M metagenome (GOLD analysis project Ga0256843, IMG submission 191572) | Pompeii worm associated microbial communities from hydrothermal vent at the East Pacific Rise, Pacific Ocean - Alvinella | ecosystem: Host-associated > Annelida > Integument > Unclassified ... | reverse complement strand
CTCTTGTTCAAAGAGTGTTATATCATACCCCTCTTGTGCTAAAAAGAGAGCAACACTAGAGCCTGCAATACCTCCGCCGATTATCGCTACTTTGGCAGCCATCTTATGATACCACCTGCTTTAGATCACTAAAGTGCTTTATGACAACATCAGGCTCATAGGCTCTAATATCTTCACCATAGTTATAGCCATAACTTACCGCCACAGAGTCCATCTTGGCAGCTTTTGCTGCAAGGATGTCATTTTTGGAGTCCCCTATCATCAAAGACTCCTCTACACTGCAGCCCAGCTCTTTGCAGATATGCAGCAGTGGCTCGGGGTGGGGTTTTTTATGCTCTAGCGAATCTGCACCGATGTAGAGTGCAAAAAGATCTTCAATCTCAAGAGCTTCCAAGATGGGAGCGATGAACTTATAAGGCTTGTTTGTGACAATGCTTAATATGTAGCCTCTGTCATGGAGCTCTTGAAGTGTCTCTTTGACGCCATCATACAAAAGGGTCTCTTTTGTAGGATTTTTCTCATAATAGTTTAAAAAGATATCAAGTGCTTCTACTAAAGGCTCTTGGGCAAGGGCTGCCTCATCAAAGTCGCGTGAGCCACAGAGTGCGCGTGAGACCAGAGTTTGTGCACCATTGCCTACCCACTCACGGATGGTCTCTATGCTAAAAGGTTCACGACCGAGGGTGCGCAGCATTGCATTAAGAGCCGATGCAAGGTCGGGTACACTGTCGATGAGTGTCCCGTCAAAGTCAAAGATAAGAAGTTTTTTGTCTGGAAATTGCACTGCGGCCCTTCTTGATAATTTTAGGTGAAATTATATCAAAGTTGATTTTAGGCTCAAAAAGCGTACGAAGTTTTTAAGTTTTTTATAAAGAAAATTCTCTTCTGCTCTTGTGTATCATCTCTAAAGTTCGATATAATTAAGCAAAAAAGAGTGGTGATGAAAAAAGTTTTACTCTATCTGACGGCGATTTTATTGATGGGCGGGCTCTATTATCTCTATTCGGAGACAAAAAAGATTCTCCCGTTTTATAAACAGTTAACAGAGAGACATATAGGTACCGAGGTTAATCTCCAGCCAAAGACGCAGCATAATGCTCACTATGTCGGTGCCAAAAGCTGTAAAAAGTGTCACAGTGAGAAATTTGATGCCTGGAGTCACTCCCGCCATCCAAAGATGATTCAAGATATCAAAAAAGATCCTGGTGTCGTAGTGGCCGACTTTTCAAAACTCCCTGCCGATGCAGATTTTAATCTCTCCCAAGCTGTTTATACAGTAGGCGGCAAGTTTAAACAGCGCTATATGATACCGGCAAAGATAGAGGGACGCGACGACTTTAGACTCGGTAACTATCAGTGGAATGTACAAACAAAGAAATGGCAACATTTCAAGCCATGGAAATATTGGTATAAAGATGCCTATCCGCATGACAATCATCAACTTCCTACCTCACGCGCTTGTGACGGATGCCACTTTACCGGCTATATGAAAGAAGAAAAAAGAGTCGATACGGGAATCTCATGTGAAGCATGTCACGGACCGGGCTCCAACCATGTCAAAGAGCCAAAAAATAAAGTCTATCTTGCATCTTTGGCAGATCCTGTACGCCAAAATGAGGTTTGTCTGCAGTGTCATATGCGTAATCGTGATATGCGCTTAAAAGATCATAATATGAGTGCGATCTATGGTGATGCAAGGGACTATCCTTTTGGTTACAGTGCCGGAGATGCACTTAGCAAGTACAAACTGCCGGCTCCATTTGTCGGAAAAGAGACAAAAGAGTTCTATGCCAACGGTATGGGCAAAAAGAACAGAACACAAGGCAATGAATATGTCCATTCAATGATGGGAAAACATGGCATTACCTGTATCAATTGTCATAATCCGCATACACTCGCACCTACGGCAGAGCATAACAACGGAAACAAGCTCTGTATGAAGTGCCACTCTTTTGGCTCACCGATAGGTCCGCATCAAAACTCGCTTGAAGCGCATACCCACCACAAAGCCGACTCAAAAGGGAGTCTTTGTGTTGAGTGCCATATGCCAAAAGTAGGACGCCATACAGGAAAGTCTCCTCTGAGTGTGCGTTCACACGCTTTTGGTTTTGTCACTCCTGAGCAGACACTCAAATATGGTATGCCAAAAGAGACCAATGCATGCTACGCCTGCCATCAAGACAGATCTATGCAGAGTCTGCAAAATAGACTTGAAGAGTGGGGAATGGTCAGTTGGGACAAGCGCTAGAGGAAGCTCTGGTGCTTATATAAACATATTATAAGGACATTTTACATATAATTCCATCAAATAATTCAGGACTGCCTCTTACAGTTTCGTAACACAGCCCTCCATTAAATCTTTTTTGGAGTTGTTACAGCAATGTTTCTTTTTGATACACTCTCTATGGTTTTTGTGGCACTTATTTTACTTGGTAGTGTGCCAAATATCTTTTACTCTTTTGGTTATTTGCCACATATTGAGCGAAAAATACATTATAAATTGCACTATTTTGCCTTTATCTTTTCAATGCTCGGTGTTGTTGTGAGTGCCAATGCTTTGGTATTTCTCTTTTTTTGGGAGTTGATGAGCTTGACCAGCTGGCAGCTTATCTTAACGGAGGTCAAAGAGCAAAGTACCATCAAAGCTGCTCGTTTTTACTTCATAATGACCCATTTTGGTTTTGTCTTTTTACTGCTTTTCTTTTTGATGGTAACAAATGGTGATCTGGAGATTGGTTTTGCGCAGATGCAGGGCATTGCAGCAGATTTTACCTATCCGACACTGCTCTTTTTCTTTTTGGTTTTGGGCTTTTTAAGTAAAGCCGGAGCCGTACCTCTGCATGTCTGGCTTCCTTATGCTCATCCGGCTGCACCATCTCCCGTCTCTGCTTTAATGAGTGGTGTCATGCTTAAAGTTGCTATTTACGGTATGTTTCGTTTCTTGTTCGATGTACTTTACCCTTGGCCTTTGGAGTGGGGTATTGTTATTTTGACACTCGGAGCGCTCTCATCGCTTGTGGGAGTACTCTATGCACTGAGTGAGCATGATATCAAAGCACTGCTTGCCAACCACTCTATAGAGAACATCGGTATTATTCTGATTGGTTTTGGGATGGGTATGATCTTTGATACACTTGGTTTGAAGATGCTTAGCACCTTTGCCTTTATTGCGGCGCTTTTTCATACATTTAACCATATGAGCTTTAAGTCACTTCTCTTTATGGGGGCAGGGAGTCTGCTGCATCAGACCCATACAAAAAATATGGAAAAATATGGCGGACTTATCAAGTCTATGCCAATTACGGCACTTACTTTTTTAATAGCTGCCATCTCCATCTCCGCACTGCCGCCGAGTAACGGCTTTTTGAGTGAGTGGATGATCTTCCAGTCGATGCTGGGATCGAGCCATATAGACAATACCTCATTAAAACTTGCCATTCCTTTTGCCATCTTTGCGCTTGCAATGACAGGCGGGCTTGCGATTGCCTGCTTTGTCAAGGCATATGGAATCGTCTTTTTGGGTCTGCATCGCAGCAGCAATGCAAAACATGCCAAAGAGGTAAACTTTTTGATGCAAAGTGGTATGATTTTGATGACGCTTATTGTCCTTTCCCTTATGCTTTTTACCCCTTTTTACATTGCCTGGTTTGACAAGGTTTTTGTAGGGCTTGGACGCGCTTCCATCTACGCAAACATCTTTCCGGAGGGTATATGGCATATGCACTCTGTAGGCATAAATGGTGGTATTGTCTCCCCGCTTGTGTTAGTTATTGCACTTGTAGGTGTGACACTGCTGATGGTTTTTGCTTACAATCTCTTTGGTGTGAAAACACGCATACACAATGCCTGGGCATGCGGCTATAAAACAGGAGCCAAAACACAATACACCGCAACCGGCTTCGCAGGACCGATCCGCCGCTTTTTTTCATGGCTCTACAGACCCAATGAGCATTTTGAGAAGCAGACGGTTGCAGGACATGAGACAAAGTTTACCACTTCTGCCTATGAGGTTCATGTCAAGCCGCTTTTTGAAGCACTCTTTTATGAGAGTGTCGCCAAAGCTGTCGGCTATATGAGCTACTGGGTCTATCGCCTGGCACATTTTGAGCAGACCCGCTATGCGGCGATGATCTTTAACATCATGCTCACAGTACTCTTCTCCTATCGTCTTTTTGCGCATGATTTTTCCTGGGCAACTTTTGTTTTGGAGTTTTTCATTATGCTCATCTCCATTAAAATCCTTATCATAGGAGACAAAAAATGATCTACTATTTTGCCAGTATCATTCTGCTTGTTCTGCTTGCACCCATCTTGCTCTCTTACATTAAGGCAACAAAGATGCTGCTGCTCTTTAAGCGTCCTGTCTCTTTGATGCAGGGGTATCGAAACTTCTCAAAATTGATGCAAAAAGAGACGATCATCTCAAAAGAGAGCAGTGCTATTACCCACTGGGCACCTTTTTTGGTACTCTCCCCGCTTATAGTGATTCTTTTTTTCTTACCACCGCTTGTACATGGCTCTTACTATGTCAGTTTTGTTGATGCCTTTACAATCACAGGACTTATCTCGCTCTCAACATTCTTTTTGATGCTGCTTGGATTGGACAGTGCGAGCGCCTTTGGCGGTATGGGAAGCTCACGCGAGTCTTTTATTGCCGCACTTGTAGAACCGGCAATGGTGCTGACAATATTTTCGGTTTCCCTGATGGCGGGCAACCTTGGTGTAGGTCAAGCCGGAGTTAATCTTGCTCAGCACTTTCCAAAAGAGCATATGGCAAGTTTTCTGTTTGCAGGTATCAGCTTTTTTATTCTGCTAATTGCTGAAAACGGGCGTATACCTGTTGATAATCCGGAGACACATCTTGAGCTTACCATGGTGCATGAGGCGATGATTCTTGATATTACCGGTGTCTATTTGGCGATTATTGAGAGTGCGGCATCGATCAAGTTTGTTATTTTCGCTTCGCTCTTTGCCTCTTTGTTCTTGCCTTTTGGTTATGAGTACAGCGTAGTACCTGCACTTATGGTTTTTATACTCAAACTCTTTCTTGTAGCTACGGCAGTGGCTTTCATAGAGGTCAATACGGCAAAACTCAGACTCTTTAAAGTACCGAATCTTTTGGGACTCTCCATAGTTTTTGCCTTTTTGTCACTGATAACATTTTATGTACTGGGAGCGTAGATGATTGATTTTTTGATTGGACTTTTTTTGGCATCACTCATAGTTGCCCTTTTTACGACACGACTCTACAGACTGCTGCTTTGGTACTCTCTAAACTCGTTAACTCTTGGACTTTTGGCGCTTGGTATCGGCAGAACTCTTGATGATGATGCGATGGTTATTACAGGAGTGGTGACGATTGTACTCAAAGCCGTAGCCATTCCTTATATTTTGAAAAATCTCTCGCAGAAGTTTCATTTCGTGCGACAGATAACGCCTGAGATCAAAGTACAGTATGCCATTATGCTTGTTCCTGCCATTTTGGTCTTTACCTTTTATCTCTCTGAGCCAATTACCCATATGATAGATACAAATGCAAATTATGTTGCCATCAGTATCTCTTCACTCTTTTTATCTCTGTTGCTTATTACAGAACATAAAAATGTAGCTCCGAAGATCATCGGTTTTTTAAGTATGGAAAATGCCCTCTTCTTACTTGGGGTAACGGCAACAGATGGTATGCCGATGCTTGTTGAGCTTGGTATATTTTTTGATCTGTTGATGGCCATTGTTGTCATCAACCTGCTCTTTCATAAAGAGGAGATGCGTATATGATGTTATCACTGCTGCTTTTACCGGCGCTTATTATGTTTGGCGTGAGCTTTATTAAAAAAACAAAGGCAAAATATCTGCTTGCTTTTACATCTTTTGTTATTCTGTTACCGATCATAAAACTCTTTTTACTGCCAAAACCCTACAATATCTTAGGTTCGTATCTTATTGCAGACAAGCTCGATACCTATGTGCTTTTGGTCTCCTCAGTTGTCGGTATCGGTGTTACACTGGCACTTTTGACACTTGACAAGCATGTTCAGGTATCTGCCAATGCCTATAGACGATTTTACCGCTTTTTTGCTATCTTTTGGGTGGGACTTATCTTCTCGATTCTCTCCAATCATATGGGTATCTACTGGATAGGACTGGAGCTTGCAACACTCTCTACGGTCTATATGATTAAGACAAACTACACAGCAGCGGCGCACAAAGAGGCATGGAACTATATGATCGTCGGTGCTATTGCGATCTCACTGGTACTTTTTGGGATCATTTTGATCTATGCGAGTGCCAAACCGATCTTGGGCGAGAATGCGATGGAGTTTGATCTTCTGCTTGCTCACGCAAAAGAGATCCCTTCCCCTTTCTTGTTTGAGATGGGCTTTGCACTTACGACTATCGGTATGTTTGTAAAGATGGGATTTTTCCCTATGAATCTGTGGCTTGCCAATATTGAGCGAGCCTCTTTTTATCCCGTAGCGGCACTTTTTAGCGGTATTTTGGAATCGGCTGTTATTGTCGGTTTTTTCCGTTTTTCCAAAATCGCGATGGAGGTTAATTATGACCATCTTTTTATCTTTGTCTTTATATATACACTGCTGACCATCTTTATTGTCGCTTTTTTAATCTACCGTGCCAAAGATTTTATGCGCCTTTTTTCACTCTCGGGAGTTGAACATATGGCACTTATTGCTCTGTTTTGGGTGAGTGGTGCACCCTTTGCGGCACTATTGCATTTTGGAGCACATGCCTTTTTAAAACCGGCACTCTTTCTTGCAACGGGTGTTTTGGAGTCAAACGGAAAGTATAGAATCGCCGGAGCACTTCGCGGTTATAAAGGTAAAAAAGGGACACTTTTTTGGTTTTTGGTTTCCCTCTTTTTACTGGCGATTATTTCACTGCCGCCTAGCCCGATGTTCTTTAGTGAACTCTATGGTTTTGGAGCGATGATAACAACGGCAAAGGCAAGTGACCATATGCTTGCAATGATAGCTGCGATTCTCTTTTTGCTTGTTTTACTCTCTATCATCTTTTATCGTTTTGTAGCTATCTATCAGTCTATGAAGTATGAGGGTGAGACAAAAGAGAAAGAGGTTTACGGCAGTGAGCTTTTTGCATTGGTGATTTTTGCATTTGCTCTGATGAGTCTCTTGATTCCGCAGACACTGAGCTATCTGCATGCAATTACCTAAGGAGTAGAGCATGGCAAAGAAAAAAAGAAAATCACAAATGGATGCTGTAGAGTTGGCCCAAGAGGAGAATGTTGTCTCTTTTCATCCTCGTGATATGAAGAGTTTTTATGCTTGGGATGGAGATGTTTTAGTGCTCAATGTACTGGGAACGCCAAGTGCAAAAAAAGATGTTATCGGCAAACCAAAAGGCAATCAGCTAAAAATCAGTGTAACTGCCAACCCTATTGGAGGTCGAGCGACAGATCATATGGTTAAGTGGCTGGCAAAAGAGTTTGGTGTATCAAAGGGTGATATTGAGGTGGTCTTTGGCAGAATGAATGTCAATAAACAGTTGCGTATTAAAAATCCTCAAAAACTGCCAAGAGTAATAGCCAAGATGGAGGAGAAGTAGATGCGATTTATAGCCCGTTATGCAAAAGAGCTCGGTACGAATTTTGAAGTAGTGACCATCTATGATGAGCATATCGAAAGGGAGTTACTCAGCAAAGAAAATCCGATGATCAAGACTCTGGCAAAAAAATATCCTGCGGCTATCTGGTTTGAGCGGAAGATGCAGGATGATTTTGGTATCGTTGTAGAAGATGCTTTTGACAAACGAATGCTTGTACATCAGGAACGATTTCCAAAAGAGCTCCATCCATTGCGCAAAGATTTTCATGACAAAAAAGTGCAGGAAGCTTCTTATGTGCCTTACAAATATGAAGCCATAGAGGGTGATGGTGTCTTTCAGGTCTCTGTGGGACCGATTCATGCAGGTATCATAGAACCGGGACATTTTCACTTCTCTCAAGCCGGTGAGGAGATGCTGCATCTTGAGGTGAGACATTTTTACAAACATCGTGGTATCGAGAAGATGCTTGAGGGTAAATCTCTCTTTGAAGCAAAGCCGATCATTGAGCGTATAAGCGGGAATGAAAGCATTGCCTATCAAATATGCTGGCGAGATATCGTTTTGCAGGCAACGCAACAAAAACTGCCGCTTGTCCTAGAGAAACGACACGCTTTTTTGTTGGAGCTTGAGCGTATTATTCACCATTTGACAGATCTTGGGTTTATCCCAAATGATGCAGGTTTTGGTGCGGCACTCAGCTATGCTTCCAAGCTTGCCGAAGATGCACGAAGAAAGATGCGTGAGCTCACGGGGCACCGTTTTGGTTTTGGCAGTATCGATTTTAGCAACCATTTTGTTGATGTTGTCTCTATGAAAGAGTGGATTGCAAAGCTACTTCGTGATGTAGAAGAGTTTGAGCGATGGATTATCGATATTCCATCTTTGTGGGACAGGCTTGATACAACGGGTGTTTTATCATTGAAGAAAGCTGTGAAATACTCTACTGTCGGTGTAGTTGCACGCGCATCCGGGCTCACGCAGGACAGACGCATCAATCCTTTTTATCTTGAACATGGTTTCTCTATGGCAAGTGAGGTCAGTGGTGATGTCGGTGCAAGGTTTAAGGTGCGTCTACATGAAGTGAAGAACTCCCTTGTGATGATGGAGGCGTTTTTGCAGGAGGATGAGAGTAGTTTTGAACTGACTGCATTGCAAGATGGAGCCTATATGAGCTTTTGTGAAAGCTCTATTGGTGAGCTTTTTATGGCTGTTGATATAAAAGATGGTCTTATAGAACGCTTTTTTGTACGCGATCCGAGTTTTATTAACTGGCAGGCACTGCATCTGATGATGCGCCGTGATATTATTGCTGATTTTCCACTTATCAATAAAAGCTGTGATTTAAGTTATGCAGGGAGTGATTTATGATTCAATTTTGGAGTAAACGGGCAACACTCGGCATATTGACTGAGAACATTACACTCGAAGAGGAGCTTAAAGTCATACAAAAAGAGATAAAAGATAAGGTAAAGAAAAAGTTTGCCGGCTCTTTGGCAATTCGTATGGTAGACAGCGGAAGCTGTAATGCCTGTGAGGCAGAGTGTAATGCCCTTTCAAACCCCTACTATGATCTTGAACGCTTAGGCATATACTTTGTAGCAAGCCCGCGGCATGCCGATGTGATGCTGCTAAGCGGTGTGATGACTTTTAATATGACACCGCATGTCAAAGATGCCTATGAGCAGATACCCGAGCCAAAATGGGTGATAACAATGGGTGATTGTCCTGTTATGGAGAGTGTTTTTGAGAATAGTTATGCCATTAATGCCCCTGCTGAGCAACATCTACCGATAACACATCATATAAAAGGCTGCCCTCCGACACCACTTGATATCATGAAGGGTTTTTTGGAGTTTTTACGAAAGATCTAAGACTTTATTGTATCTGCTGCTTTGAATACATCATTTCATAAAATCCGCTATAATTGCAGCAATGAAAAAAGATATAAAATTTGAAGTGGTATCACCCTACGAGCCTGCCGGTGATCAGCCACAAGCTATAGAAAAACTCAGCAAAAGCATTCTTGATGGGAACCGTTACCAAACCCTTGAAGGGGTAACGGGCAGTGGTAAGACACATACCATGGCGCGTGTTATAGAAAAGACAAAGCTGCCAACCATCATTATGACGCATAACAAAACACTTGCTGCCCAGCTCTACAGCGAGTTTCGTCAGTTTTTCCCAAATAACCATGTTGAGTACTTTGTTTCTTACTACGACTACTATCAGCCAGAGGCCTACATTCCGCGTCAGGATTTATTTATTGAAAAAGATTCGGCTATCAATGATGAGCTTGAGCGTCTTAGGCTCTCTGCAACGGCAAATCTGCTCTCTTATGATGATGTAATCGTCATCGCTTCTGTCTCTGCAAACTACGGTTTGGGAGACCCTGAAGAGTATCAGAGCATGGTGCAGTCCATTGCTGTTGGTGATGAGATAAACCAGAAAAAGCTGCTGCTTCGTCTGGTGGAGATGGGCTACTCACGCAATGACAGCTACTTTGACAGTGGGCATATCCGTGTCAATGGTGAGTCTATCGATATCTATCCTCCATACTTTGAACAAGAGGCGATTCGCGTTGAGTTCTTTGGTGATGAGATAGAGGCGATTTATACTTTTGATGTCATCGATAACAAAAAACTTGAAGAACATAAAAAGTTTACCATCTATTCAACAAGTCAGTTCGCCGTCTCAAAAGAGAAGATGGCAGTGGCGATCAAGCGCATAGAAGAGGAGCTTGATGAGCGTCTTGCATACTTTCAAAAAGAGGGTAAGCTTGTAGAGTATCAGCGTCTGAAACAACGTGTGGAGTTTGACCTTGAGATGCTTCAAACTACAGGAATGTGTAAGGGGATCGAGAACTACTCAAGATTGCTTACAAACAAAAAGCCGGGTGAAGCACCTTTTACACTGCTTGACTATTTTGAGGTGCGACATAAAGATTATCTTATCATCGTAGATGAGTCTCACGTATCGCTTCCTCAGTTTCGTGGTATGTATGCGGGGGACAGAGCTCGTAAAGAGGTTTTGGTAGATTATGGCTTTAGGCTGCCATCTGCACTTGATAACCGTCCGCTAAAACTTGAAGAGTACATCGAAAAAGCACCGCACTATCTCTTTGTCTCAGCAACGCCAAATGAGTATGAGTTAGAGCGTAGTGCCACAAAAGCGGAGCAGATTATCCGTCCAACCGGTCTGCTTGACCCAATCATCGAGGTAAAACCATCAGATAATCAGGTAGAAGATATTCACGACGAGATAAAAAAGATAGTAGCAAAAGATGAGCGGGTACTGCTGACAGTCCTTACCAAAAAGATGGCAGAGGCACTTACAAAGTATTTGGCAGATTTAGGTATAAAGGTTCAGTATATGCACTCAGATATTGATACCATAGAACGAAACCAGATCATTCGAGGGCTGCGTCAAGGGGAGTTTGATGTTTTAATTGGTATCAACCTCTTGCGTGAGGGCTTGGATATTCCTGAGGTGAGTTTGGTTGGTATCTTGGATGCAGACAAAGAGGGCTTTTTAAGAAGTGAAACGGCACTTATTCAAACCATCGGTCGTGCGGCAAGAAATGAGAATGGTCGGGTGATTTTATATGCAAACAAGATGACGGGTTCTATGGAGCGAGCCATTGAAAAGACCAAAAAGCGTCGTGAGTTACAAGAGGCATATAATAAAGCCCATGGTATAACGCCAACAACAACGAAACGTACACTTGATGAGAACCTAAAGCTTGAAGATGCTGGTGGGCTTTATGAGAAGCGAAAGAAAATGGATAAAATGCCGCCATCTGAGAGAAAAGCACTTATAAAAGAGCTCTCACTCAAGATGAAAGCAGCTGCAAAAGAGTTAAACTTTGAAGAGGCAGCACGCCTTCGTGATGAGATAGCAAAAATTAAAAAGTTGTAAAAAATTTAAGAACTTCGTAATCAAATACTCTTTTCTCCGAGGGCAAATCCTCCCGTTGGTCTGAGCCTCTACGAAAAGAGTATTCGATTCCTATCGTAAGATTATATATTTATTTGTATTTTTTTGAGAATGCGTGAGAAAGTACAGAAAACAAAAAAGGAAAAAAATGGAAGATACACTGACAAACCTCGTAACCTATGGCTATATTGGTCTCTTTATCTACTCACTTGGCGGTGGATTTGTAGGGCTTGTGGCTGCTGGGGTGCTTAGCTACATGGGGAAGATGGATCTGGCTACTTCCATAGCAGTAGCTTTTGCGGGTAATGCAGTGGGGGATATACTGCTTTTTTGGATGACGAGATATCAGAAGTCTATGATGGTGGAGAGTCTTCGCAAGCACAGAAGAAAGCTGGCTCTTGCACATATCTTGATGAAGAAACACGGGGATTGGGTCATCTTTATTCAAAAGTTTATCTATGGGTTAAAAACCATTGTGCCTATTGCCATAGCTCTTACAAAGTATGACTTTAAAAAGTTTGCTATTTTAAATGTTTTTGCTGCAGCTGTGTGGGCACTTGCTTTTGGGCTTAGCAGTTTTTATTTTGGAGCGGCACTGAAGTCTTTTGCGATTTTTATAAGTGAGAACAAGTGGTTGGCACCTGTTATCCTGGTAGTGGTTGGCGGAGCAGTGTGGCTTTATATGGAAAAAGCTACAAAGAAAAAAGTAAAATAGAAAAGTTAAAAGTAGAAGATAGAGAGGGGGAAAACTAGAGAAAATTATTCCTCTAGTTTTGGTCCTGCTTCAGAGAAGTCAAATTCACTGTCTGCGTTTTGATAACGTTTAAAGTTTTCAATAAACATTTTTGCAAGCTTATCACGCGTTCTGTCAAAAGCTTCTTTGTCTTTCCAAGCATTTCTAGGGTTGAGAAGCTCAGGATTAATATCTCCTAATGTTTTTGGCACTTGCAGTCTGAAAGTTTTTGTTGTATCAAATTCACTCTCATTAATCGTGCCATCTAAGATAGCATTGATACATGCACGAGTATCTTTTAGGCTCATGCGTTTTCCAACACCGTATTCTCCACCGGTCCATCCTGTGTTTACAAGATAAACATTAACATCATGCTTGTCAATTTTTTCACCTAAAAGTTTGGCATACACTGTTGGATGGAGTGTCATAAATGCTTCTCCAAAACAAGCTGAGAATGTAGCAACAGGTTCTGTGATACCACGCTCCGTACCAGCTACTTTTGCAGTGTATCCACTAAGGAAATAGTACATTGCCTGTTCACGAGAGAGCTTTGATACCGGAGGAAGAACACCAAATGCATCAGCACTTAAGAAAATGATGTTTTTTGGATGTCCTGCCATGAGATCTTTTTTATGGTTTTTAATATGTTCGATTGGGTAAGAGACACGCGTATTCTCAGTTTTTGAATCATCGCCATAATCGACATTCCCATCTTCATCGATTACAACATTTTCAAGAAGTGCTTCTTCACGGATTGCTTCGAAAATTTCGGGTTCACTAGAGGCATCAAGGTTGATAACTTTGGCATAGCATCCACCTTCGAAGTTGAAAACACCATCATCATCCCATCCATGTTCATCATCACCGATAAGTGCACGGTTTGGATCTGTTGAAAGTGTTGTTTTTCCTGTACCGCTGAGACCGAAGAAGAGTGCTGTGTCATCATCTTTTCCAACATTTGCAGAACAGTGCATCGAGAGTTTTCCATCAAGTGGCAACCAGTAGTTCATCATTGAAAAAATTCCTTTTTTCAACTCTCCACCATACCAAGTCCCTCCAATAATACAGAGATTTCTCTCTACATCAAACAGAACAAATACTTCCGAGTTCATTCCATGCTCTTTCCATCTGTCATTTACAGCTTTACAAGCATTTAGTACTGTAAAATCAGGAGTAAATGATTCGAGTTCTTCAGAGCTAGGGCGAATAAACATATTTTTAACAAAATGAGATTGCCAAGCAATTTCTGTGATAAAACGGATAGATTTTTTCGATGTAGGGCTTGCTCCGCTATATACATCAGTTACATAAAGGTCTTTACCTGATAATTGCTTACGTGAGAGTTCTAAAAGCTCATCAAAAATCTCTTCACTTATTTTTTGGTTTACATCACCCCATGCAATGTATTTATTAGATGGAGAACGATCAACAAAATATTTGTCTTTCGGACTTCTACCCGTGAAAATCCCTGTGTCAACAGTAACAGCACCACTTTTTGTTGGTCTCACTTCACCATTTTCAAGTTCATGTCGAATCAATTCATCATAACTAAGATTATGATAAATTTCTCCGACATCCTTAATTCCAATAGCTTCTAATTCACTTTTTTTCATATTTTACCTTCGGGGTACATTCTTAATATAAGTGAAATTATACTACTTATATACCTAAATTAAAAGTAAAATTTTAATAATATTGCAATATTTTACGAATGTAAAATATTTTTTAAAAAAGAAAATTAGTTTAAGGATTTTGTGATAGAATTTCATCACTTCAAAAGTGCTCGGTTAACTCAGTGGTAGAGTGCCACCTTGACATGGTGGTGGTCACTGGTTCAAATCCAGTATCGAGCACCATTTCCTCCACAAATTTTCACAACACTATACTAAATGCTACTTAATTTCCATTTCTTAGGCTTCTTTTCATTGTATAATATTCGCAGATAATGAAAATGAAGGAGCATAATTATGCAAAGAAAAATAGTAATAGAAGGTAACCTCACAGAAATTAGTTTAAATAACCTTGGTTCACTAGATACATTGGATTATGATATTGA
>Ga0256843_1002240_pt1 | contig 14305 bp, 13 predicted proteins | sample AlvinellametaG_FD_191572 | JGI IMG/M metagenome (GOLD analysis project Ga0256843, IMG submission 191572) | Pompeii worm associated microbial communities from hydrothermal vent at the East Pacific Rise, Pacific Ocean - Alvinella | ecosystem: Host-associated > Annelida > Integument > Unclassified ... | reverse complement strand
TGTTTTGAGCGTTTGTAATACCTAAGGCGATTTTATAGTTTGTCTGGCGGTTTAACAGGTTAAGGAAGTTGCTTCCGCCTTTTCCGAAGAATACAGCAATTTTTTTCAAATTCAGCCTTTTGCGGGGATGTGGTGATAACGTATATCAAAAGATCTAACGTTTTAGTGCCAGACACTTTGATATGCATTAGCGATGGTGCCCAGGGACGGAATCGAACCGCCGACACAGGGATTTTCAGTCCCTTGCTCTACCGACTGAGCTACCTGGGCAGGGACTGAAATTATACTAAACGATTCTTAAAGTTCGCTTAAATTTTTATACAGCTTAATTATTTAGATCTTTTACGTATTTTTTAAACGTTTCGCCTCTGTGTTTGTAGCTTTTGAACTGATCAAAACTTGCACAGGCAGGGCTTAAAAGCGCCACGGTTTTACCGGTATGGAGTTTTGATATTTCGTTTACCGTGTTTTTAAGTTCACCGTTTACTTGATGTCTGATATTGAACTGTTCTGCGAGTTTTGTAAAAATATCCGTTTCTTTGCCGATGATGAAAAGATCTATATCAAGGTTTTGCATATATTTAAAAAGATCTTCAAAATTCTGCCCCTTGCCGTCGCCGCCTAAAATAAGGAATATTTTTTTATCTTTGTAGCGTTTGAGGGCGTTTAGGGTCGCGTCTGTGTTTGTAGCTTTTGAGTCGTCTATCCATATTCTGCCTTTTGAGTCTTTAAACTCTTCAAGTTTATGCGGATCTATTTGAAAACCGCAAAGATTTTTTTCTTTTAAAAACAGTATTTTATAAACGGCTTTTGCCATCAGTTCGTCAAGTAAAAACGGCACCTCAAAGGATGTATGTTTAAAATCGAAATATTCAATCAGATCTTTTTCGTTTTCATACAGAATCTTAAACGCTTTTGTTTCGGTGTTTAGATCTTTTGGCATGATAACCACGTCCCGTTCGGTCATTCTTTTAAGGGGTGAGAGTTTTGCGTTTACATACTCTTCAAAACTTCCGTGCCAGGAGGTGTGGTCTTCTTTTAGCGGCAGGATTATAAAGATGTTCGGTTTTGCATATCTGGTGTAGTGTAGCTGAAAGCTGCTTGCTTCCACAACCCAGAAATTGGCGTCTTTTTTCATATCGGCAAGGGGAATTCCTATATTGCCTCCTATATCCGCGCCGTGTTCTTTTAAAAGATGGTAGGTCATCTGGGTGGTTGTTGTTTTTCCGTTGGTGCCGGTAATCCAGATCTGAAACGGTGAATTTTCATAAAAATAATCAAACTCGCTTATCAGGTTTTTGGCTTTTTTGGTTAAAGGGTGGCTTGGAGGAATTCCGGGAGATGTGATTTCAAGTTCGGAATTATCGGGATTAAATTCGCAAGAAGGTAAAAGGGTGTTGTTAAAGGCGTCTTTTGAGATTTCCTTAAAGCTGTCGTCGTATATGTTCCAGCCGCCGCTTTTTGCTATGGCTTTTGTCGTGACGCCGTATCCGAAGAGAGATTTCATTGATGCAGGTATCCTTTTAAAAGTTCTCCAAGGTCGGAATCGAGTTTGATGTTAAGATACGGAAATTTTTTCTTATCGAGGGTGATGTTTACAAACTCGACATCTTCTCCGAGTCTTTTTTTGATTTCGTTTTTAAATTCGCTGAGGGTTGAAATTTTATCGACAAGTATTCCCTTTACCTTCGTGGCGATGAATATTTTTCCTTCAGCATAGTTTTTTAATTTTTCAACAGATATGTTTCTGTCTTTTGATACAACTTTTAAAAAGTTCTCATATGTAGGAAGCAGCAGGTTGTCTAAGAGGTATTTTTTCTCTTCGGATGTTGCTTTTTTAAAAAGAGAAATCGGTTTTTTGTATTTCCCGACGGTGATGTCGTCTTCTTCTACCCCGACTTTTTTGGCGAGTTTGCCTATTACGTAATGCGGCATAATTACGCCTATGCTTCCCACTACCGCATTTTTATTCGCAACGATCGGTTTGATTGCGCTTATGATGTAATACCCGCCGCTTGCCGCCATGCTTTCGACGTAAACGTTTACTTTTTTGCTTTTATTTAAGAATTTAAGATATGCGTTGAATTCGTCGCTTGCGCTCGGGCTTCCTCCCGGGGTGTTGAAAACAAGCAGGTATTCTTTGCAGTTTTTGTCTTTTTTAAGAGCGTTCATTTTATCCATAAGTTTGTTTATGTAATCTACCGTTATGGTTTTATTGATATTGATTACGGCTACGTAGGGTTTTGTAATAGGGGCGGAGCTTCCCAGCGTTTTTTTCAAAAACACGCCGAGTGCCACAAGTTCGGCAAGGATAAGAAGAATTACACCGAAAAGAACTACCTTTTCTTTCAGCGCTTTTATTTTGAAGATTTTAAGTTCGGCTTTTAGTTTTTCGTTTTCTTCGTACATTTTATTCCTTATCTGATTTTTATAGACATTATAGCTATTAAGTTTGTAATTAACGCCATTATCCAGAATCTTATCGTAATTTTGTTCTCTTTCCATCCGAGCATTTCGAAATGATGATGTATAGGAGCCATTTTAAAGACTCTTTTTCCTCTTGTTTTGTAGCTTCCGACCTGCAGAATCACCGAAACCGTTTCCATAATAAATACGAATCCTATAAATATAAGCAGAAGTTCGCTTTTTGCCACAATCGCCAAAAACCCGAGAAGCGCACCTAAAGGCAGGCTTCCGCTGTCGCCCATAAACACTTCTGCCGGGTTTGCGTTGTACCATAAAAACCCTAAAAGAGAACCGATAAGCGCAAATACCACAACCGTCAGCTCACCGACGCCAAGCTCAAACGGATAAAAGAGATATGAGCTGAATTTGAAGTTACCTACTATATATAAAAGGATTCCGAGTGTAAAAAGTGAAAATATTGAAGGTACCGTCGCAAGACCGTCAAGACCGTCCGTGAGGTTTACGGCGTTGCTCATCGCCACGATAATAAACGCCCAGAAAAGTATTGCGAAATAACCCATGTCAAACACCGGGTATTTGTAAAACGGAATATACAGTTTCGTATCAAACCCCATCTGTATTAAAAGATAAGAAACAACAAGAGCCCCGACCCACTGAAATGCGAATTTCGCTTTTGCGCTGAGTCCGGCCTGGTTTGAGGAGCCTTTGATTTTCCCGTAATCGTCTATAAATCCCAAAAACGTATAATAAGCAAGCAGAAGAAGTGTTAAAATGACGTATTTATTTAATTCTGCGGTAATAAGTATTGAAAATACAGCACTTGTCATAAAAATAAGACCGCCCATCGTGGGGGTTGAGTTTTTTTCTTTGTGGTTTTCGGGGGCAAGTTCGAAAATAGGCTGTGTCGCTTTGGCTTTAGCCCATTTTATGAATTTCGGCATTATAAATATTGTAGTGATAAAAGCTAAAAAGAACGCTAAAATAGCCCTGAATGTAATGTAGTGGAATATATTAATATGAAAATGCTCATACAGATAATATAACATTATTTGCCTTTTTTGGATAAAATTTTATCATAATAAAAGTAAACGAAAAGTTAATAAAGGAGAATTGATGAATTTCAGCGGAAAAAATGTTTTGGTAACAGGTGCGAGCAGAGGAATAGGTGCGGAGATTGCAAAAGTGCTTGCGGGATACGGGCTTAAAGTCTGGATAAACTACAGAAGCGGTGCTGAGGCTGCAGATAAAGTAAAGGCTGAGATTGAGGCCAACGGAGGAAGCGCTGCGGTAATCGGATTTGACGTAAGCGATGAAAAAGCGTTTGTGGAGGCTGTGAAAACCATTATCGACAGCGACGGGGAACTCAGCTATCTTGTAAACAACGCGGGGATTACAAACGACAAACTTGCAATGAGAATGAGTGTTGAGGATTTCAAAAAAGTAATCGATGCAAACCTTACGTCTACATTCGTAGGATGCAGGGAAGCTCTTAAGGTTATGAGCAAAAAAAGATTCGGAAGCGTTGTAAACGTGGCAAGCGTGGTTGCGGAAGCAGGAAACATGGGACAGGCGAACTACGTGGCAAGCAAAGGCGGAGTAATCGCCATGACTAAAACATTTGCACTTGAAGGCGCTCCGAGAGGCATAAGATTTAACAGCGTAACTCCGGGATTTATCGATACGGACATGACAAAAGACCTGCCTGAAAAGGTAAAAGAAGAGATGCTCGGAAGAATCCCGCTAAAAAGATTCGCGGCGCCTGAAGAGGTGGCAAAAGCGGTTGCGTTTTTACTAAGTGACGATGCAAGTTACATTACCGGAGAGACATTAAAAGTCAACGGCGGTATGTATATGTAATAAAGTTAAGATGTAAATAATTGAGAATTAAACAATTTTATGCTAAAATGGCAAAAATAAAAAACTAAAGGAGAAATAATGGCATTATTTGATGAAGTAAAAGAAGTTATCGTTGAGCAATTAAACGTTGCTCCTGAAGAAGTAAAACCGGAAGCTAAATTCGTAGAAGATCTTGGAGCTGACAGCCTTGACGTTGTTGAGATGATTATGGCTCTTGAAGAAAAATTCGAAATCGAAATTCCTGACAGCGAAGCTGAAAAAATCCAAACTGTTCAAGACGTTATCGATTTCATCGAAAAAGCTAAGGCTTAATTCTTTTCCCTCCGGGGATAATATTAATAGGTATTTTTGAAATATCTTTTAATATTAACCTCAAATAAAGGAATTGTATGAGAATCGTTGTAACCGGAATAGGTATGATTAATGCCGTTGGTAATAATAAAGACGAAGCATTCGAAAATATTTTAGCAGGTAAAACTGGTGTAGATAAAATAACTCATTTTGACGCGTCTGAATATACCGTACAGATAGCTGCGGAAGTTAAAAATTTCGACCCGTCTGAAGTTATGGATAAAAAAGAAGTAAAAAAAGCCGACAGATTTATCCAGCTCGGTATGAAAGCGGCTAAAGAAGCCATGGAAGATTCGGGACTTATCGGAACTGAATACGACAAAACAAGATTCGGAATTTCTGCGGCAAGCGGAATCGGGGGACTTCCTGCAATTGAGAAAAACAGTGTAATTCTTGAAACAAAAGGTCAAAGAAGAGTAAGCCCTTTCTTTATTCCGAGCGCTCTTGTTAATATGCTCGGAGGTTTTATTTCTATCCAATACGGACTTCAGGGACCTAACACATCAAGCGTAACAGCATGTGCCGCCGGTACTCACGCAATTACTGAAGCGGTAAAAACAATTAAATCGGGTATGGCTGATAAGATCCTTGTAGTCGGAGCAGAAGCGGCAATTTGTCCTATCGGTGTTGTGGGATTTGCAAACATGAAAGCGCTTTCAACAAGAAACGACGACCCGGCACATGCCAGCAGACCGTTTGACGCAAAAAGAGACGGATTCGTAATCGGTGAGGGTGCGGGTGCGCTTGTACTTGAAAAATACGAAGACGCCGTGGCAAGAGGAGCTAAAATTTACGGAGAAGTTATCGGTATCGGTGAAAGCGGAGACGCTCACCATATTACGGCCCCAAGCCTTGAAGGTCCTATGAGAGCTATGAAAATGGCATGGGATATGGCCGGAAATCCGAAAATCGACTATATCAACGCACACGGAACGTCAACACCTACAAACGACAAAAACGAAACAGCGGCTATTAAAACGCTTTTCGGAGGAAAAGAAAACTGTCCTCCTGTAAGTTCTACAAAAGGTGCTACCGGACACTGTTTAGGAGCTGCCGGAAGTATTGAAGCGGTAATTACTCTAATGGCAATGGAAAGAGGAATTATCCCTCCTACAATCAACTATGAAGAACCGGATGAAAACTGCGATCTTGATTATGTTCCTAACAAACCAAGAGAAGCGGAAATTAACGTTGCAATGTCTAACTCGTTCGGTTTCGGTGGAACAAACGGAGTTGTAATCTTTAAAAAAGTAAAATAAAGGCATACTTTGGCAGTACTTGATTTTGAAAAAAGAATTGAAGAGCTAAAAGAGCAGATTGACGTCGCTAAAATAAAAGGCGACTCTCACGCTGCTTCGACTTTGGCTAAAGAACTTGAAAAAGAGATAGAAAAAACCTTTAAAAACTTAACCCCTTATCAAAAACTTCTTCTTGCACGTCATCCAGACAGACCTCATGCAATCGATATAATTGATTTGATTATGGATGAAAAAATTGAAATACACGGTGACAGAGAGTTCAGAGACGACGCGTCGATAGTGTGCTATATCGGTATGATCGGTGATACAAAATGTGTCGTTATCGGTGAAGAAAAGGGTAGAAACACAAAAGAAAAACTTGCAAGAAACTTCGGTATGCCTCATCCTGAAGGCTACAGAAAAGCACTGCGTGTGGCTAAAATGGCTGAAAAGTTTGATCTGCCGATTCTGTTTTTAGTCGATACTCCGGGTGCGTTTCCTGGTATAGGGGCCGAAGAGAGGGGACAGAGTGAGGCAATTGCGAGAAACCTTCTTGAACTTGCGAGAATTAAAACACCTACCGTTTCAATCGTAATAGGCGAAGGCGGAAGCGGCGGTGCTCTTGCTATCGGTGTTGCGGATAAATTCGCAATGCTTAAATATTCGGTATTCAGCGTTATTTCACCTGAAGGGTGTGCGGCAATTTTATGGGGTGATAATTCAAAAGCCGAAACAGCCACAAAAGCTCTTAAAATTTCAGCCGAAGAGCTTAAAGAATTAGGCCTTATCGATGATATTATCGACGAACCGCTTGAGGGCGCACACAGAGATTATGAAACTACTGCAAAAAACATTAAAAACTACTTTTTAGAAAAAGTAAACGAATTAAAAGATCTAAGTAAAGACGAACTTCTGCAAAAAAGATTTGAAAAATACCTAAACTACGGAAGTTTTAACGAAAAATAATCTTTCGTTTCTTTTATTTTTAACTTACCGAGCCATATACAGTGTTAATTTATTACACTTTAATAAACTATAAAAGCAATATGATATTTAGGTGTCAGGCACCAATATATCTGCTAAAAACAGGGTCAAAGTGGAGGAATTAAGGTGGTTATCATTTTATATGTATTATGCAAAGCAAAACAGAGGGGTTAGATCTTTTACTTGGCGCTTTTAATTTCCTGTGCAAGAAATCTTGCGGTGTAGCTTACATCTGTGTATTTCTCTGCAACTTCTTCAACACTTCCCGTAGCTATTACCTTTCCTCCTCCGCTTCCGCCTTCAGGTCCCATATCGATTATGTAATCGGCGTTTTTAATAAAATCAAGGTTATGCTCAATCACAATTACGCTGTTTCCGAGATCCACAAGGTGCTGAAGCACCTGAACGAGCCTGTCTATATCCGCAAAATGAAGCCCCGTTGTAGGTTCATCGAGAATATAAAGCGTATTTCCGGTATCGCGGCGGCTGAGCTCTTTAGATAGTTTGATTCTCTGTGCTTCTCCGCCGCTTAGAGTCGTGGCGTTTTGTCCGAGTGTAATGTATCCGAGTCCCACGTCTTTTAGGGTTTTTAGTTTCTGTTTTATTTTCGGTATTTTTTCAAAAAACTCATACGCTTCATCCACGCTCATTTCAAGCACGTCGGCGATTGATTTGCCTTTGTATTTAATCTCAAGCGTTTGTTCGTTGTATCTTTTTCCTCCGCACGCTTCGCATGTTACCATTACATCCGGCAGGAAGTGCATTTCGATTTTTATCTGTCCTTCACCTTTGCACACCTCACATCTTCCGCCTTTTACGTTAAAACTGAATCTCCCCGGAGTGTAGCCTCTAAGCTGTGCTTCGGGAGTCTGGGCGAATAGGTTTCTTATATCGTCAAACACTCCCGTGTAAGTTGCCGGGTTGGAGCGTGGTGTTCTTCCGATAGGGCTCTGGTCGAGATAAATTACTTTATCGAGCTGTTTTAGCCCTGTAATTTCCACGCCTTTTACTTTTTGTATTTTGTGTGCGTGGTTTAGTATCTCCCTGGCTGTTGGAAGCAGGGTTTGAAGTATCAGTGAGCTTTTACCGCTACCACTTACACCTGTTACACATACGAGGTTTCTTAGCGGGATTTTAACGTCTAAATCCTTTATATTGTGGATATTTACGTTTTTGATTTCAATCCATTCGTTTTGAGGTCTGTCTTTCCTGTAATTGATATCTTTTTCGCGTTTAATGTATTTTGCGGTTTCGGTGTCGCTTTTGAGAAGCTCTTGCGTATTACCGCTGAATATCACCTCTCCTCCGAATTTCCCGGCACCGGGACCTATATCCACGATATGGTCCGCGTTAAGTATCGTTTCCCTGTCGTGTTCCACGACTATTACGGTGTTGCCTTTGTCTCTTAAGTTTTTGAGTGTGTTGATAAGTTTTAGCGTATCCCTTTCATGAAGCCCGATACTCGGCTCGTCAAGCACGTACATAACGCCAGTAAGCCCGCTTCCGATCTGAGAGGCGATTCTGATTCTCTGGCTCTCACCCCCGCTTATAGTTCTCGCGTCCCTGTGAAGGGTGAGGTATCCGAGTCCCACGTCCACAAGGAAAAAAAGTCTTTCACGTATCTCTTTCAAAATAGGCTCGGCAATTCTTTTTTCCTGTTCGTTTAGGTGTGAGAAGTTTTCTTCGTTTTTGAAAAACTCATACGCATCGCTTATAGGCATCGATATTATTTCGCTGATCGTTTTACCTGCTACTTTTACGGCAAGGCTTTCGGGTTTGAGTCTGAAGCCTTTACACGAAGGACATACGCTCTCACTCATAATTTCGCTCATATCTTCGTCTTTATACAGATCCAGTGCGATTTGTCTGAGTCCCGGCCATCTTTTTGAAATTTTGTGTTTTGTGTATTCGAATTCTATGTCATATGCCGTACCGTTTAGGATGATTCTTTTTTGGAGGTCGTCAAGCTCGAAAAAGCTCTTGTTCATATCTATATCAAGCTCTCGGCAGAGTGCTTTGAAAAACTCCTGGTAATATTTTTTGTTAAATCCCCATATAAGCGGTATTGCGCCTTTATTTAAAGGTTTATCTTTTATAACCTTTTCGATATCAAGCGTGTATGTTACCCCAAGCCCGTCACATTTCGGACACGCACCTTTTGGTGAGTTGAACGAAAAACTGACAGGTTCAAGCTCTTCAAAACTTATCTTACAGTCAAAACACGCAAGATGTTCGCTGTAATGGATAAAATCCCTCTCAAGCCCCAAATCTTTTGCGTTTAATATTTCTATTTCAACTTCGCCGAAACTTTTATTAAGCGCTTTTTCAACGGCTTCTGCTATACGTGATTTGTTTTCTTCTTTTACGATAACCCTGTCGATTACGGCTTTAATGGTGTGTTTTTTGGTTTTTTTAAGTTCAATCTCCTCATCAAGCCTTACTATTACGCCGTCGATGTAGGCTCTTATGATTCCTTCTTTTCTTAGTTTTTCTATTAAATCGTGAAATTCACCCTTTTTTTCTTTTACAATCGGAGCATAAATGATAATTTTCGCACCTTCAGGCAGTTTGAGTACTTCATTGATAATATCCTGAGGAGTCATCTGGGTGATCTGTTTGCCGCACAGGTGGCAGTGCTGGATACCGATTCTTGCGTACAAAAGTCTTAGATAATCGTATATTTCGGTAACAGTTCCCACGGTTGAGCGAGGGTTTTTGGAGGTGGTTTTCTGATCAATCGCAATAGCCGGGGTAAGCCCGTCTATTTTATCCACTTCGGGCTTTCCTGTTTTTTGCAAAAACTGTCTTGCATATGAACTGAGGCTTTCGATATATCTTCTCTGTCCTTCCGCATACAGCGTATCGAACGCAAGCGTACTTTTACCGCTTCCGGAAAGTCCGGTAAACACTATCAGTTTGTTTTTCGGTATTTCAAGGTTTATGTTTTTTAGGTTGTTTTCCCTGGCTCCGATGATTTTGATTTTATCCATTTATTTATGCTCCTGCGTGAAATTAATCGCGAATTATACCATAAATTTAAGGAAAGTTTAAGGAAGGGGAGGGAGTCTTACTGAAACTCAATAGCCCATATAGCGAAGAAAAATACAAGCATTTCAGTTATATATAGTTTCCATTTGGGCTGGATTTTATACAGTTCCCCTTTGATCTGCTGGTATTCGCTGTAAGTTAGGGTAGTGAACATCCTTTTGATAACCGTATCGATATAATCGTCCCTGTCGTCTGTCCTTAAAGCTATAAAAAGATGCCTGTAAATCATAAAAAGCTCAATCATTGCGATAATTATAAGCGTAATATCGACTATTTTAAGAGCAATCATTTCGATGATAATTATTTCGAAAATATAAAAAATTATCGTGTATCCTATAAGAGGGTAGTGGTTTTTCAGGTAATATAGCGCAAAGAGTTTATCCGCAGCGGATTTGATACCGAATTTCTCAAGTGTATAGATCCTGAAACCTATAAGAAGTACTACGATCAGTTCGGTTAAAAGTTTGATATCCATTAATGTCCTTGAAAATATAGCTTGTATGTTGTCGCGCAGAATACGAATATATACCATACAAGCAGGAATTTTTTATGATGTTTCGGGTTCATTGCGTGGTATAGTCTGATACCGAAATATGTGCCTATAAGTGAGGCGAGCCCGATTGTAAAGCCTTTGGAATAATCGATATGTCCGGCAAGGCTTTGTGAAATAAATCCTGAAATGGATGAAAAGACAACAAAAAAGAGACTGAGACTCACTGTCGTTTTAAGTCTGTAATGCAAAAACCCTACAAGTATAGGTGTGATTAATATTGCACCCCCGACACCCACGCTTATGGCTATCATTCCTACAAAAAGCCCGATAAAAAACAGTTTTTTGTTATCAATCGGCGGTTCGTCTTTCGGTTCCGGGACTGTTATGAAAAACCTGACAATAGCGATAAACACAAGTGTGAGGAATATAAACCCGAGTACTTCTTTTGAGGTGTGTTTTACGATATATCCGCTTAAGCTCGCACCGAGCGCTCCTCCTATTGCCAAAGACAGGCCGTTTTTGATTTTTAAAAGGCCTTTTTTGTAATTGAGGTATGAACCGTATACGGAGCTTAACATCATCTGGGTTACGCTTATGCCTACGGCTTCTTTAAACCCGAAGCCCAAAAACAGTAAAACGGGCACAAGTACGGTTCCTCCCCCGATTCCGAAAAAACCTGAGGCGAAGCCTACGAAAATTCCAATAATTACGGCACTTATCAAATCAAGCCTTTTTTGATAAAATTATATCATAGTAAAATTTAGTAAATCTAAAGGGTAAGGATGTATAACATAATAAAAGAAGCGGTTAAAAACTTTATGGATTCGATTGAAGCGAAAGCGGATGAATGTAATGAAGCGCTTGAGAGCGGCTATGTAAGCAAAATATCAATCAGCGGGGATGAAAATTATGATATTTATATAATCGTGCCTCATGAAAAGCTCTCTTATATTGCAAATTATTATTTCGGGGATGACGAATTTGACGCTGAGGATCTTACGAAAGAGATAGCAAACCAGATAATAGGAAACGCCAAAATAATAGCGGCAAAAAAAGAGATCAGTTTTGATATATCTGTGCCTGAATTTTTGGGTGAATTTGACGGAAATATAGATTATGACGATATATTATCGTTTAGATTTAACGGAGATAAATGTTTTTATATCCTGTTTAAGGGGAAATAATGGAAGAAAAAAATGTAATTGACGAAGAAATAGAAGAGTATATTCCCGATTATTCGAATCTTTTAGATACTGAAGTGCTGTTTGAGAGCGACCTTGGGAGAGTGGATATTACTTTAAGGGAAATACTCGCACTTCAAAAAGGAAGTGTAATTGATTTGCAAAAGCCCGAAGGGGAGAGTGCGGAAGTTTATATAAACGGCCGTATCATAGGAAAAGGCGAAGTTATGGTTTATGAAAAAAACCTGGCAATCAGGCTCAATGAAGTGCTTGATGCCAACCAGCTTATTTATTATCTGACAAAAGAGCATTAGGTAAGTTGTAAAGTGGACAAGTTGTGAAATTGTGAAGGAAATTATAAAAGATACAATATGATTATATTACATATAACCTTCACAACTTAACAACTTATCTACTTAAAAAATAAGGAGTGTTTGTGAAAAAAATAGTTTTTTTAATTTTAGGGGTTTTGCTTTTCGGGGCGAATCTTATTAACGTGAATTTTTTTGAAGGCAAGAATAAACTTGATGTGCTTTTTTCACTTGACGGAGCTTTCAAAGGCAAAGTGAAGCAGATTGCCCCTTCGTCGTATATTCTCACAAATATTCAGACGGATAAGGTTATTCAAAAGGAATTTAAGAATAATTTTATAAATTCTATTATAATTTCGCCTGAAAAAGAGGGAGTGAGAATTGATATAACTTCCAATAAAAAAATAAAAACATCGGTGGCCTTAACTCCTGACGGATACGGGGTCAGGTTTAGGATAATGGATGCAAATCCTGTGGCAAAAACCACAAAAGCCGAAAATATTAAAAATATGACCGTACAGACACAGGGGCTTGATATGGTCTCTTACCTTGTGGGTATCAGTATACTTATAATACTGGCTTTTGTGCTGTGGTATATTAAGAAAAAATCGGTACATCTTCCCAAACTTAAAGAAGATATGAAAGTGCTTGCGCAAAAACCGGTTGACGCAAAAAACAAAATAGTGCTTTTTGATTATCAGGGAAGAAAATATCTGATGCTTATAGGAAATACGAACGTTTTGCTTGACGTTTTTGTAGAAGACGTGGCGGTACCTAAAAACGAAGCACAGTTTGATGAAATGTTAAAACTTTCAAAAAAATATGATAAATTTGAAAAATATATACAAAATGCCGAAAAATTAAAGGAGTTTGATGAAAGAATTTGACGTAATTGTCGTCGGTGGAGGACACGCGGGGATTGAAGCCGCACTTGCACCGGCAAGAATGGGTAAAAAAGTACTTCTGCTTACCATGCTTGTGGAACAGATAGGGGCAGCAAGCTGTAACCCGGCAATCGGAGGTCTTGCAAAAGGACATTTGGTTAAAGAAATAGACGCACTCGGCGGTGAAATGGCGCTGGCGACCGACCATGCCGGAATTCAGTTCAGGGTCCTTAATGAAAACAGAGGTCCGGCTGTAAGAGGCTCAAGGGCTCAGATAGATATGGACAGATACAGAATATATATGAGAACGGTTTGTCTTAATACCCCGAACCTTACAGTGGCTCAGGAAATCGTTGATGAAATACTCGTAAAAAACGGCAAAGTGGTCGGAGTTAAAACAAACCTTTTAAACGAATACAAAACAAAAGCTCTTATTCTCACAACCGGGACGTTTATGAGAGGGATTATGCATTTCGGTCCCGTTAAACTTGAAGGGGGAAGATTTCACGAACTTCCCGCTAAAAAAATCAGCAAATCGCTTGAAGATTTGGGATTTAAGTTAGAGAGACTAAAAACCGGAACGACTGCGAGGATTGACGCAAGAACTATTGATTTTTCAAAAATGGAAATTCAGCCGGGTGATGAAAACCCTAAGCCTTTTTCTTTCAGAACGGATAAAAAAACGTTTAATCCGACTCAGCTTCCGTGTTACATTACATATACAAACGAAAATACGCATGATATTATCAAAAGCAACTTCCACAGAGCGCCGCTCTTTACGGGGCAGATTGAAGGTGTGGGGCCGAGATACTGCCCGAGTATCGAAGATAAACTGAATAAATTCCCCGATAAAGAGCGCCATCACGTATTTGTGGAACCTCAGACTCTGGAAGCCACGGAATATTATCTAAACGGACTTTCGACTTCTCTTCCTATGGACGTTCAGGAAGACTTTATCCACTCAATCCCGGGGCTTGAAAACGCCAAAATAGTCAGATTCGGATATGCGATTGAGTATGATTTCATACAGCCGACAAACCTTAAACATTCACTTGAAACCAAAGAAGTCGAGGGGCTTTTCTTTGCCGGGCAGATAAACGGAACGACAGGATATGAAGAAGCGGCGGCGCAGGGTATAATGGCCGGAATTAACGCCGCTCTTAAGATTGACGGGAAAGAGCCTATAATTTTTAGAAGGGATGAAGCGTATATCGGGGTTCTTATCGATGATCTGGTTACAAAAGGAACGAACGAACCTTACAGAATGTTTACGAGCAGAAGCGAATACAGACTGTTGCTCAGAGAAGATAACGCAATTTTAAGACTTTCCGATTACGGGCATGAGCTTGGAATTTTGGATGATAAGACGTATGAGAGAGTGCAGAAGTTAAGGGAAGAGATAAACAGGGGAATGAAAATCCTAAATGAAACGTTTGTAACGCCAAACAAACAGATAAACGCAATGCTTGAAGAAATGGGCGAAGAGAAAATCCAGAGCAAAATGGAAATAAGAAAAATAGCCGGGAGACAT
>Ga0256843_1002239_pt1 | contig 14307 bp, 11 predicted proteins | sample AlvinellametaG_FD_191572 | JGI IMG/M metagenome (GOLD analysis project Ga0256843, IMG submission 191572) | Pompeii worm associated microbial communities from hydrothermal vent at the East Pacific Rise, Pacific Ocean - Alvinella | ecosystem: Host-associated > Annelida > Integument > Unclassified ... | reverse complement strand
AAAGAGCAATTCCACTGGTTTTACAAAAAAAAGATATTTTTGCAACAGCACAGACGGGGACGGGTAAAACAGCTGCTTTTGCACTGCCTATTTTACAGCGTCTGCGTAAGCCTATTGAGGGTAAAGGTATACGTGCAGTTATTCTCTCTCCTACACGTGAGCTCTCATTGCAGATACATGACGATATAAAAAACTATGCCAAATATATGGATATCAAAGTAGATATCTTAGTCGGTGGTAAAGATTTAGAGAAGCAAAGAAAGCGCTTAAAGAGTGGTACAGAGATAGTCATAGCAACACCGGGGAGACTTTTAGAGCATATGCAAAGTGGGCTCTCTTTAAAAGATGTTGAGATTTTTGTACTTGATGAAGCGGACAGAATGCTTGATATGGGCTTTACTAAAGATATACGAAAAATTCATCCAGAGTTGCCAAAACGTCATCAGACACTTCTCTTTAGTGCAACTTTTTCAGATAAAGTACGTAAACTCTCAAAGCTAATTTTGACAAAACCGGCTTTTATTGAGACAGCGAAGAAAAACACAACAGTAGATACTATCAACCAGATTGCATACCATGTAGATACCCATAGAAAAGCTGAACTTTTGGCATACCTGATAGGTTCACGTAACTTTCCCCAAGTTTTAGTCTTTACACGTACAAAAGCGAGTGCTGATGAGCTTGTCGAGGAGCTAAAAAAAGATGGACTGAAGTGTGGTGTGATTCATGGTGATAAAACAAAGGCAAATCGTCTAAAGACGCTCAACCAGTTTAAAGAGGGTAAGATTCGTGTCTTAGTTGCAACAGATATCGCCTCTCGCGGTCTCGATATTGAGCATCTGCCTTATGTTATTAACTACGAGCTTCCATCTATCCCAGAAGATTATGTACACCGTGTGGGACGTACCGGACGTGCAGGACGAGAGGGTGAAGCTATCAGCCTTATAGATATCTATGAGAAGTATGATATTAAAGAGATAGAGAAACTCATCGGTCAAAAGATTCCAAAGGATGTAGTTGAAGGATTTGAACCTGATCCAAACATCAGAAGAAAAGATATTGATGAGGTTAAACTCAAAGCAGAGCATAAACGTGAAGCGAAGAAGTTTGTTAAACAGAAAAAAGAGCCTAAAAAAGTAACTGCGAAGATACTCAAAACTGCAAAGAAGAAGCGAAAAACGACAAAGAGAGATTAGTTTTTGTAGAAGATTGCCAGCCAAATAGTTGTTTGTTGAGGATCTGTCCATTTTACTCTATGTTTTGTATGAGCGGGGATGTTGATGTAATCCCCCTTTTGAAGATGAACCTGATGAGTTTCAAACTCTAAAACTGCACCACCCTCTAAAAGAATTACCCACTCACTCTCCTCTTGGTTATACCACCCCTCTTTGGGTGAGCTCTGTCCCATAGATATTATGCGCTCTATGCGTATATTTTTTGCAGTGATAATATCTTCAAAAACTTCACTGCTTAAATCTTTTGGTATATTTTGGAATATATTTGATGTTTTCATAAGGGTATTGTACTACTATTTCATTATGTTTGAAAATTATACTTTAGAGATACTTTATAAAGATGAACACCTTGTTGCCATCAACAAACCAAGTGGGCTTTTAGTGCATAAGTCGATGATAGACAGGCATGAGATATATTATGCGATGAAGATGTTACGCGATCAGCTTGGAGGAGCGTGGGTATATCCTATCCACAGGCTCGATAAGCCAACTTCGGGAGTGCTGCTCTTTGCGCTTGATAGTCATACTGCAAAGCTTATGAGTGAGCAGTTCCGTGAGCATAGTATGCAAAAGAGCTATATCGCAGTTGTGCGTGGGTATGCGCCACAGAGTGGAGTGATAGAACACGCACTCAAAGAGAAGCTCGATAAGATCTCAGATAGAGATGCAAAAAAAGACAAAGAGGCACAAGAGGCCATTACAGAGTACAGGAGTATAGATAGAGTAGAGATTGATGCTCCGGTTGGCAGGTATGAAAAGACACGCTACTCGCTTGTTGAGCTCTTTCCTAAAACAGGACGAAAACATCAGCTCCGTCGCCATATGAAACATATAAATCACCATATTTTGGGGGATACAAAGTATGGAAGAGGGGAGCATAACAAGTTTGTAAGAGAGCGCTACAATATGCAGAGGCTTCTGCTCCATGCTACATCACTTGAGATTGAGCACCCCTACACCAAAGAGAGGCTATTTTTAAAGGCTCCTTTGGATGAGACATTTCTGGCACTCTTTAAAGAGTTTGGATGGAAATATGAAATATAATAAAACAACTATACTAAAGAGAGAACTTAGATGAGCCAACAACCAAAAGCGATATATTTAAAAGATTACAAAGAACCGGAATTTAAAATAACAACTGTTAATTTGAAATTTGAACTCTATGAGGAGTACGCCCTAGTAACCAATGTGATGGAGTTTGAGAACTCTGCGAATGTAGAGAACTTAAAGCTCGATGCAGTAGAGCTTGAGCTAGAGGAGCTCTACTTAAATAATTTAAAACTTCAAGAGAGTCGCTACATTATTGAAGAGGAGTCTTTAACCGTTTTAAATGTTCCACAGAGCTTTACAATAAAAATAGTCAATAGAATCTACCCTCAAAACAATACCGAACTCGAAGGGCTCTACAAGTCAGGAGATATCTTCTGTACACAGTGTGAGCCTGAAGGATTTAGAAGAATTACTCCCTATCTTGATCGTCCTGATGTGATGAGTATCTTTACAACAACAGTTATTGCAGACAAAGAGAAGTACCCGCTGCTTTTAAGTAATGGAAATAAGGTGCAGTGTCACGATAGTTTTGATGAGCGTCACGGTGTTACCTGGCATGATCCACACCCCAAACCATCCTATCTTTTTGCTTTGGTTGCTGGTGATTTGGGCGGGGTGAGTGATAGCTTTACGACGATGAGCGGTAAAGAGATAGCGCTGAATATCTATGTAGATAAAGGAAATGAGTCCAAATGCTCTCATGCCATGGTCTCACTGAAAAATGCTATGAAGTGGGATGAGCAGAAGTATGGACGTGAGTATGATTTGGATATCTATAATGTTGTAGCAGTAGATAGTTTTAATATGGGAGCAATGGAGAATAAGGGGCTTAATATCTTTAACTCCGCTTATGTACTAGCAGATAGTGATACTGCGACTGATGCAAACTTTATGGGGATTGAGTCTGTTATTGCACATGAGTATTTTCACAACTGGACAGGAAACAGAATTACTTGTCGTGACTGGTTCCAGCTTACTCTTAAAGAGGGGCTAACTGTCTTTAGAGATCAATGCTTTAGTGCAGATATGAACTCAGCTGAGGTACAACGCATCGATGATGTAAAGGCTCTTCGAGAGAGACAGTTTGTAGAGGATGCTTCCCCTACGCGCCATCCGATTCAGCCTGACTCTTACATCTCTATGAACAACTTCTACACATCAACAGTCTATGAGAAGGGTGCTGAGGTGATTCGTATGCTTTATACACTTCTGGGTGAACAAAAGTATAGAGCTGCAACTGATTTGTATTTTAAAACTTTTGATGGCCAAGCGGTAACGACAGATGACTTTTTGTGGGCTATGAGTGAAGCGGGTGAGATTGATCTAACAGAGTTTAAGCGCTGGTATCATCAAAGTGGTACACCAGAACTTGTAGTAGAAGAGAGTTTTGAAGATGGTACTTTTACACTTAACTTACAACAGATAGTGCCAGATAGACTTGATGGTAAAAAACAGAAGCCCTATCTCTATCCACTGAAAATTGCACTCTTTAAAGAGGGTGGGGAGCTTATTTTAGAGCAGACGCTTACTCTATCAAAAGAGAGTGAGAGCTTTTCATTTAGTGATTTAGAGTCTACACCAAAACTCTCAATCAACCGTGGTTTCTCCGCTCCTATTATTGTAAAACAGGAGGCAGTTGATTATGCCTTTTTAATGCAGCATGAGAGTAATGGTTTTGCTCAGTATGAGGCAGCACAGAACTTTGCACTTCAAACGCTGCAGCGAGTTATGGACGAAGACTCTTTAGATGAGAGTTATATTGAAGCTTATGCTCATCTATTGGATTTGGATGTAGATTTATCCTATAAAGCACTCCTTTTGGAGTTACCGAGCGTCTCAAATATTATGCAAAAACAAGAGGAGATTGATTTTGATCTTATTTACAGCGCTAAAGAGCAACTCTCAAAAGCAATAGCAAAGAGATTTAAAGAGAGGCTCTTAGAACTTTATCACACAAATCATGAGACTACAGACTCTATGGATGCACCATCTATTGCAAAGCGTTCTATTAAAAACAGAGCTCTTCGACTACTGAGTGCCTTAGAGACAAAAGAGATAGCACTACTAGCAAAAGAGCAGTATGAAAACTCTTTGACAATGACAGATAGGGTTGTTGCACTCGATATCTTGGAAAATATTGATGAAGAGTATGGGGCAGTAGCACTTAAAGATTTTTATGAGCGCTATAGAGATGAAACTCTTGTTATGAATAAGTACTTCTCAATTCTCTCCTCTTCTAATAGAGATGGTGTTCTTGATAGAGTGATGCAACTTGAACATGACAAGGTCTATGATGAGAAGGTGCCAAATCTTGTACGCTCTTTAATAGGAAGCTTTGCTCGAAACTATAAAGAGTTCCATTCAAAAGATGGATATGGGTATAAATTTGTTGCTGATAAGATTATAGATATAGATAAAATCAATCCGCAAATGGCTTCTAGCCTCGCTAGTGCCTTTAAAATCTATGCAAAAATGAATAAAATTAATCAGAAGCTAATGCAAGCGGAGTTAGAACGTGTAATTTCTACACAGGGGCTTTCAAAAAACACATATGAAATTATTAGTAAAATTTTAAAAAATAATTAGTTTTTTAAGTTAATAGCTTGAGCAAAGCCCTTATTATAGGGAGTTTTGATTTTGTATTAACTATAATTATTGAATATATAAGTAAATATGATGAAAAAAGTGATTAAAAAGTGATACAATTTTGTTAAAGTTATTAAGAACTTCAAAAAATAGGAAGAGTATATGGCAAGATTAGTAGTATTAGGTGGTGGGGTTGCTGGACACACAACTGCAACGTTCGCTGCAAAATGGTTAGGTTCACAACATGAGGTTGTGGTAGTTACTCCAAACTCAAAATGGAACTGGATTCCATCAAATATTTGGGTTGGTGTTGGTGAAATGAGTAAAGAGGAAGTTACATTTGATTTAGCTCCTGTTTATGCGAAAGCGGGGATTACATATCACCAAGCAAAAGCTGTTTCAATTAATCCAGAAGGTAGTGCGTCAAGTGACAAGCCTTTTGTAACAATTGAGTATACAAGCGCAGATAAAGCAGGTCAAAGTGAAACTATTGAGTATGATTACTTAGTAAATGCAACTGGACCAAAACTTAACTTTGACGCAACACCAGGTCTTGGTGATGGTAATGGACAAATGGGTGAGCATACTGTTTCAGTTTGTACTGCAGACCATGCAGTTCATGCAGCAGAAAAGCTTCAAGAAGCTATTGAGAAGATGAAAGCGGGAACTCGTCAAAAGTTCTTAATCGGGACAGGTCACGGTATGTGTACATGTCAAGGTGCTGCATTTGAGTATATCTTCAATATTGAACATGAGTTGAAGAAAGCTGGTGTTCGTGATATGGCAGATATGAAGTGGATCTCTAATGAGTCATTTTTAGGTGACTTTGGTATGGGTGGACTTCATATGAAAGTTGGAGGATATGTAGTATCTTCAAAACTTTTTGCTGAGTCACTTTTTGCTGAGCGTGGTGTTGAGTGGTTAATTGGTGCGCATACTTCTAAAGTTGAAGAGGGGAAAGTTCACTATGAACTACTTGATGGTTCAACTGGTGAAGAGGAGTTTGACTTTGCAATGTTGATTCCACCATTTGCAGGTGTAGGTCTTAAAGCTTACGATAAAGCTGGTGAAGATATTACAAGTACAGTATTCGCACCAAATGGTTTTATGAAAGTTGATGCTGACTATTCTGGTAAGCCATATGAAGAGTGGAAAGCATCTGACTGGCCAAGAACATACCAAAATCCTACATATAAAAATATGTTTGCTGCTGGTATCGCTTTTGCACCACCACATATTATCTCTAAACCTATGAGTTCACCAAACGGAACTCCGATTAACCCGACTCCACCAAGAACAGGTATGCCTTCTGGTATCATTGGTAAAGCGGTTGCTCACTCTGTTTGTGATTTAATCAAAAAAGGTGAAAATGCTCACTTACATGAGGCTTCTATGGCTGAAATGGGTGCAGCTTGTGTTGCTTCTGCCGGTAAAGGTGTCTTTAGTGGTACTGCAGCAGCGATGACAGTTTATCCTGTTGTTCCTGATTTTGATAAGTACCCAGGTACGGGTCGTGATACAGACTATACATTTGGTGAAATCGGTCTTGCTGGACACTGGATTAAACACATTTTACATCATCTGTTTATCTATAAAGCAAAACTTAATCCGGGCTGGACTCTAATTCCAGAGTAGGCAGAAAAATAAAAGGAGACAATATGAGTGAAAAAAAAGTAGTAGAAGAAGAAGTTAACTTCGAAAAGAATGATCAGTTTACTTTAACTATGATTCCAGGTGCATTTGCTAGAAAATTGAGAACATGTGTAATCTTTCAATTTATTAGATTTGTTATTATTAATATCAAAATGATTATAGTGGTTCAAAAGAGTCACTAACTCTAAAAAAGAGATGTATTTTATGCATCTCTTTTTACCTCTTTATAAATACTCCTCCAAAAAGGCCCTTTTTTAATGGTTAAAAATATTATTCAATATCCCACACCTTTGAGTCTTGAATTTGCTACAGATGTACGACAGTTTGATGAGAAGTTATTTGCCTTGATAGATGATCTAAAAGATACTATTAATGAAAATAATTTAGAAGCTTTAAGCGCTTTTCAGATTGGAAGTTTTTACAATGTTATTGTTGTAAAAAAGAGAGATGGTAGCTTTTTAGAGCTTATAAACCCTCGTTTAATCTCTCAAAGCGGTCGAGTGACTACAGAGGAGACAACAGCATACTACCCGGGTATTACTGCTAAGGTAGAGCGTTATGAGAAGATTACTATTGTCTATCAAGATAGAGATGCCAATGATCACTCCCTTCAGGCTGAAGGTGAGCTCTCGATTTTACTTCAAAGAAAAATAGACTATACTTTTGGTGCTACTTTTATTCATAAGATGTCAAAAGAGGAGAGAGAGCGTTTTGAATCAAAACTAAGCGGAGGTATCAATACAGGATACTCTGACTATACTCCCGTATCTTATAAAAAAGATAGGTTGATGCAGTTGGTTGATTTCTCTCTTTTAGCACTTCTTGGTCTTTTAATTTACTCATTTTTTACGCAAGAGAGCAAAACACTAAAGACTTTATGGGAGTATGAACTCTATATTTCATACCTTATAGCAGGAATACTCTTTTTCTCCTTTGTCTTTACTTTTTATGAATCAAAAATACATAAAACCTGTACAACAGGAGCGATGAGCAATACACTTCTTGATGCATTAATGGCTCTTTTGAAACTTACAGTACTCCTTGGTATTTCGTATTTTTTTCTAAGACCTAGTTGATAAGGAGTCAAGGTGAAAAGTAGTGTTCCTGTTCTCTTAGAGGCGAAGCCTCTTCTTGTAAATTCAAAAGATGCAATTTTGCATCAATGGTTATCTTATGATTCACCAAAGCGAGTCTTAGCACTTCACTCTATTGATGAAGAGTATTTCATACAGAAGTATGCCAGTGGTGTTTTTGACTATTTTATTGGAGTTATTTCTGGAGAGATGGAGATAGGAAACTGTCCTATTATGGAGGAGCTTCTCTCCTATTTGAAGTATCGAGAAATCAGTGCGGATGAGCTCTTTGAGATATGTAGCCACTTTCGCCGTTCTATAGTAGACTTCTCATACGATGCGAAGTTAAACTCAAAAGAGTTTTTTGATGAGATCTCTTATCTTTTTGATACAAATTTTCGTGGAATTTTAAAGTACTATACTGATACTATCTTTGAAAAGCTTGTTGATGCAAGGCAAGAGGCTATTCGTGCGGGACAGGCTAAAGAGTATTTTCTTTCAAATATGAGTCATGAAATCAGAACACCATTGAATGCAATTTTAGGTTTTGTAAATCTTTTAATTGATGAAGATATCTCTAAAAAGCATCGAAACTATTTAGAGATTATTTTAAGTAGTGGAGAGAATCTCTTAAGCATTATTAATGATATTTTAGATTTTTCAAAACTAAGAAGTGGAGAGTTTACAATTGAGCCAAAGCTCTTCTCTCTTCATGAGGAGCTTAGTCATACAATGGAGCTCTTTGTTGCTAGTGCTAACGCTAAAGATATTACAATTACCTCTTTTATTGATCCTCGTATTCCAAAAGAGATCTATGCAGATGCACTGCGTATTAAACAGATTCTTGCAAATTTTTTGAGTAATGCAATTAAGTTTACTCCCGATGGTGGTGTTATAGAAGTTGAGGCGCTCTGTAGTGACAAGACTCTTAAAATTAGTGTAAGTGATACAGGAATCGGTATCAATCCATCAGATATAAAAAATATCTTTACAGCATTTGCACAAGCACAGTTTAGTGGTAATAAAAATATAGAGGGAACAGGACTTGGACTCTCTATATCGCATCAACTTGCTCAGCTGATGGGTGGACAGGTTAAAGTAGCTTCCGTTGAGGGGAGTGGCAGTACTTTTTGGGTTGAGATTCCTATAGATTTTGAAAAAGAGGAGTATCAAAGTTTTGATGATATAGAGGAGTTTCAAAAGCTTAAAATGGTTCTTTTTAGTGAAGATGGAGAGGTTAATTTTAAGCAGGAGTCTTTTATCCGTTATGCAGAGATATTTGGTATGAATATATCTGTGGTTGATACTCTAGATAATTGTGAGTATGATATCTGTATTTTTGTCTATGAGGAGGTAGATTCTGCATTTAAAGCCTCTATTTTAGATTCAGATAAAAAGTATATTGCATTGATGAGTAGGGAGTATGATACTTATGATCACTATAGTCATATTAACTCTATCTGCTTTCCTCTTTACTGTTTAAAGATTCATAGAGCCTTTGATGAGTTGCTGCATCCTCAAAGAGATACTGGTTATCATAAAAATATATCACCAAGATTTAGAGGTCATATTTTAGTTGCTGAAGATAATGAAGCCAATCAAGAGTTGATTAAAATTATCTTGAGAAAGTATGGTTTGAGTTTTGATATGGCACAAAATGGTCTTGAGGCATTTGAACTCTATAAAACGAGTAAGTATGATTTAATTCTTATGGATGAGCAGATGCCTGTAATGGATGGGACAGAGGCTGTTGGTAAAATAATAGCTTATGAAGAGGAGCATGGTATTGCACATACTCCTATCTCTGCATTGACGGCTAATGTTTTAAAAGGAGCAAAAGAGAGAGGGCTCGTTAATGGTTTTGATGCTTTTTTAGGTAAACCAATTGTTTTAAAAGAGTTAGAGAGACTCTTTAATCTCTATCTTAAACCAGGTATCTCAACAGAGGAGATTTCAGAGAGTGGGAGCTCTTTAGAGAGTGCAAAGCAGCATATCATTGGTTTGGATGTAGAGAGCTTGAAAAAAGATCTTATGCTTAACGAGGATGAACTCACACTCCTTTTAAGCCTCTTTATTAAGAAGATGCAAAAGATACTACCTGAACTGCTAGAGGCTATAGAGGCTAAGGAGTATAAAAAGATAGGGCTTCTTGCCCATAGTATTAAGGGATCAAGTGGTAACTTTAGAATAGAAGAACTTCAAAAGAGTGCGAGTGAGATGGAGAGTATGGCAAAGAGCCAAAATAGTGAATATAACTATAAAGAGGTCTATATAAAGATAAAAGAGAAGATAGAGCGTATAAAAATTTTATAGGCTCTACTCTTCGATATAGTAACCAATACCTGAGGCATTTTTAATAATATCAGTTTCGAGTTTGTTTCTTAGTCTCCAAACAAGTGTACGTACACTGTTTTCAGTTGCCCCGTTTTCATCCCAAACATAGTTCATAGCCTGTTCAAAAGTAACTACAAGCCCAAGTTGTGCAACAAGGAGTCTTAAAAAAGCATTCTCTTTTTTTGTAAGTTTAATCTTTTTACCTTTGTAGAAAGTCTCACAAATACTGATATCTAAATGGTAGTCACCACCAAAAGGAACAATCGGTTTATCAGAAGTTCTCTTTGAGTAGAGAAGTTTCTCCAGATTGAGTTTATCGACTTTAAGTGAGTCGATATCCTCTTTTCTCTCATTCTCTCTTTGATATTTGAAGAGTGCCATCTGAATTGTGGCATGAAGAGAGCCTGGATCAAAAGGTTTTACAATATAGCCGTAAGGTTCTGTAAGTTTAGCTTGAGAGATGATATCATCATCGCTATAGGATGTTAGATAGATAAATGGGATACCATGTTTCTCTTTAATATCTTTTGCAAGCTCTATACCATCGCTACCCTCTTGTAAAGAGATATCAATAATAACAACATCCGGTTTGTGTGTAGCAATCTTGTTTTTTGCCTGTGGTGCATTGTCACAAACTGCTACTACGCTATATCCATGTTTTTGTAGAGACATGTTTAGATTGAGTGAAGTAATCTCATCATCTTCTACAATAATTACTTTGTGTTTTTCCATTATTAAGTCCTATATCAAAAAATAATAATTATTTTGTGATAAATGTATAGTGTGATTATATTATTATTTTTTATTATTTACAATAGTAAGCTCATTTTTATCAAAAAGTTGTTACGAAATGCTACTGAAAAACTCTCCATTAAATCATCAGAAAAAATTATAATAGCTTTTTATTTGACAAAAAAAATGATAAAATGTTTAACTATGAATATTGTAAAAATAAAAACCCAAATAAAAAACTATCTTGTTAAATCAAAAGAGTATGAAGATGAGCACTTTAGGCTCTACCTAGTTGAAGATCTCTTAACAAACAGAGAGTTTTTGCTCTATCAGTGTGTTATTGAAAAAAAGAGTATCTATCGTCTGCTCTCTACTATCTCTCATCCATCTATTCTTAAAATATATAAGAGCTTTGAGTATGAGGAAGATCTCTTTTTTGTTACACAAAGAGTTGATAAATCTACCCCTAAAGAACTCTTTAGTGAAGAGGAGCTCAATAAAATCTTAAAAGAGCTTGTTACACTATCTATCGCTCTTAAAAAAGTTGATTTGAGTCTAGGGGAGTGTAGTGTAGAGGATTTTACTTTTTCTAAAGAGGGTAGTGGTGTCTTGCTCCATAATCTCACACGAATAACTAACTATAAAGATGATGCCCAGAGTATATTTTTAACTGCTACGATTATTTATAGATTGGCTACTCAAAATGAGTATGCAGAGGGGTTCTCAAAGGAGAGTATTAGTAGATATTCAAACTCCTTTATTATCCTGCTTGAGCGTATGTTAGGTGTTGAGGGAGCAAAAGCTATTGAGAGTTTAGAGGTTTTAAATGGCTTGGTAAAGGTAAAAAAGAGTGAGGCATTAAGCTGTGAGCCTCTTGTGTGTCAAAAAGATAAAGAGGGGAGTCTCTCAAAGAGTTTTGCTCTTGTATCTGTTCTCTTAATCATTGCCGCTGTTTTCTATGTTAGCTTTATGAGCACAAAAGAGTTAAATCTAAAAAACCTCTCTGCTGTTGATACGGCGCGCTACTTTCTCTCAGCCCATTTGGATAATGAAGATGCTCAGTATGCTTTAGCAAGAGTATATGAAGAGGGGAGCTCCTTTGTCTCAAAAGATAAAGAGGAGGCTCTGAAGTGGTATAAGCGAGCTGCCTCGCAGGGGTATCTGGCTGCTCAAGAGCGATTGGCCTATCTTTACTATAAAGGAGAGCTCTTTGGTAAAGATATAAGCAATGCAATACTCTACTATAAAGAGGCGGCAGAGAGTGGTAGCAGTAGTGCTGCTTACTCTTTAGGGAGAATCTATATGACGTCGGAGTATGAAGATAATAAGAGTGCTATTTTTTGGCTGAGTAGAGCTGTTGAAGCGGGAGAGATAGATGCTGCTTATCCTTTGGGGTATATCTATCTCAACAGAGCAAAACGCGGTGATTATAAAAAGGCTATAAACTATTTTAGAAAAGATAGCAACAGCAGTTACTCACAGATGGCACTAGGGTATATGTACAGCCGTGGGTATGGAGTGAAAAAAGATATTAAAAAAGCGATAGAGTTTTACGAGAAGTCAGCGGCAAAAGGGCATACGATAGCTGCTGTAAACTTAGCAAATATCTACACCTACAATGAGGAGTACCGTGATAAGAAAAAAGCGAGATACTGGTATAAAAAAGCAGCTGATGCGGGAAATGAGTTTGCTAAAAGAAAACTGGATGCTTTAGAGGCTCTTTTTAAAAAGTATAAGAGAGAGGAGATGAAAAAGAGACGAAAGAGAGCATCTTTCTCTCATCCCATACACTATGGACACTTGATAGACTTAGGTGATATCGTTAAAGATAAATTTACAGGATTGTTATGGCAAAAAGATGGTAGAGTTTCAAAAAGGCTTAACTTCTACCAGGCACAAGCGTATGCTCGTCAATTAAGGCTTGGTGGAATGTCTGGATGGAGAGTTCCTACTATAGAGGAGCTTGATTCTATATATCCTGCTCTCGAGGCCCCCTTTAAAAATACAAGTTATGGCAGAGGGAGTGCATACTGGAGTAGTGAGGTAGATGAACGTCTGAGTGATTATGCTTTTTTATATCAATGGGAAGCAGAGCATGCCGGAGCAAATAATGGCTATGCAAGTAAAAATTATGTCTATGTACGGTGTGTACATGATTAGGAGAAGAGTTGATTTATTATGTCTATATTTTAGAGTGTAGTGATAAGACGCTCTATACAGGTATAACAACCAATCTATCAAGAAGAGTAGATGAGCATAACCACTCCAGCAGAGGTGCAAAGTATACCAGAGTCAGAAGGCCGATTAAACTTCTCTACTCCAAGGAGTGTGGCGACAGAAGCCAAGCCTCTCAAGAGGAGTATCGTATTAAAAAGCTCTCTAGAGTTGAGAAGTTAGAACTCATTTCTAAAAACAGAGATAATATTAAAGGATAGCAAGGGTGAAAATACTTTTTTTACTTATGACACTTTTTACGGCTCTCGTGGCAGTTGAGCGTTTTGAAGAGCTACCAATAGCAAAAGCGTATTTTGGCGGTGGCTGTTTTTGGGGTGTTGAGTACTACTTGGAAAAAGAGGATGGTGTCATAAAGGTAGAGTCTGGATATATGGGTGGAGATAAACCAAACCCTACATATAAAGAGGTCTCAAAAGATAATACGGGCTATATGGAAGTTGTTGAGGTGACATACAATCCTCAAAAAATCAGCTATGACTCTTTGGCACGACTCTTTTTTGAGATACATAATCCGACTCAGAGTAATGGTCAGGGGCCAGATATTGGTGAACGATACAAATCAGTTGTTTTTGTCTCTAATGAAGAGGAGAAAAAAGTTGTTGAGAACTTGATTGCTATTTTAAAGTCAAAAGGGTACAAGGTGGCGACTAAGATTAAAGATAAAAAAGTTTTCTATAAAGCTGAGGCCTACCATCAAGACTACTATGCAAAAAAGGGGTACAAGCCTTACTGCCATAGATATGTAAAGAGGTTTTAAGCAAAGATATCTATACTCTCTTGAGGCTCTTGCTCTTGTGAGTTCTCATCTGCTACTTTTGTATAGCTCTCTCTTCCTGTAATCTCATCAACTCTCTCTTTTGCAATCTGTTGTTGTGCTTTCATCTCCATAACACGCGCACTAGATGCTACGGAGTAGTCTTGGGGAGATGGGTTTGCAGGGGCCATTGCTGCTGCTGCGACCACTCTTGCATTTGCCAATGCCTCTTGGGGATCTGAGCTCCCCTTTGTAGAGATGGAGACCTCGCCTCCAATAGCGTACATCTTTCCATCTGGACCTTGCTGGTAGGTGTATGAAGCTCCACCTGTCATACCCCCACCAGCTGCTTGATGAGCTGCTTCGTGGGCTCTTACTTCACTATCTCTTGCTTGGAGATCTTGAACCATTCGGAGTTCATCTTGGGAGAGTTTTTGAGGATTTTTCTCTACACTCTCTTGTTCGTTGTTTTTTCCTAGAGAGTCTCTTTGCGCTTCATCTGCAGATGAGGTGGCTTGAGAGTAGGGGGATGTAATGGTAATAGGTGTAGTTGAGTGTAGTCCTATATTCATAATCTTAATTATAGCACTTCTGCGGTATCATTGCAATAAAGGAAAATAATGATTTTTGAACTCAAAGATGGTCAAGAGTATAT
>Ga0256843_1002238_pt1 | contig 14312 bp, 7 predicted proteins | sample AlvinellametaG_FD_191572 | JGI IMG/M metagenome (GOLD analysis project Ga0256843, IMG submission 191572) | Pompeii worm associated microbial communities from hydrothermal vent at the East Pacific Rise, Pacific Ocean - Alvinella | ecosystem: Host-associated > Annelida > Integument > Unclassified ... | reverse complement strand
CATTCAGTACAAAGATGTGGTACTTAAAGGAGTGCGTTTAGATACAACCAAAAAAATAGGAGGCTTTGATCCGTTTTATGTCTTTGATTTTTCAATCGATAGCTTTATTCCGAAAGAAAATATTTTGATAGAAAATATAAATATTTTAACCAAAGCATACCTCGACAATGTGGGAATGACCTTGGTTTGGGGCGATGACGATTCTACTTACTGGGGCAGAGTGGGAGTCGAAGGGTATGTATTGAGTCCAACCAATTACGAAATGGAAATTTTACCTTCTACTTTTTATGGAAAAAAAATAGGCGAATGGGAAGTTCAAAGAAGTGCCAATGTTTCGGTAGATACAACAGCTGTAGAAGTCGATAATTTAGTGGCTCACAATGGTTATCAAACGGTGCGATTAAATGGTAAATTCTCAGAAAGACCTATCGATCAAATGAATTTTGAGCTAGGAAGTTTTGAGCTGGCTAACATCAATGATTTAATAGCAGGAGGAGAAGGTAAAACAAAATTGGGCGGAATTATTAATTTATCAGGGTTTGTTTCGGATGTTTATCACGATATGTATTTCGACGCCTATTCTTGGGTAGATGATTTAATGTTAAACGAGGAGTTAATAGGCGATTTGGAGTTAAACTCTAATTGGAATGCAATAGAAGAAAGGATAGAAATATTAGGAAACTTAGAGCGAGAAAATGGAATAAGGGATTTTAAAATCAATAAAGGTTTTTACTACCCAAAAAAAGAAAAAAATAATTTAGATTTTGTGCTAGATTTTCAAAATACAGATTTAACCTTTGTCAATGCTTTTTTGCCCGAAGCGGTCTCTAATTTAAAAGGAGAGTTAAAAGGGCAATTAAACATAAAAGGAGAGTTGGAAACACCAAAACTAAATGGCAACTTGTTTTTGGATAGTGCACAAGCAACAGTAACCATGCTAAATACGACGTATTATACAAGAGGTCAAATAAAAGTGGAAGAAGACTTAATAGGGCTGGAGGCTTTGCCAATAAAAGATAAATATGGTACAGAAGCTACACTCGTAGGGTCGTTTATGCATACCAATTTCACTAATTATAGCTACGATTTTTTTGCGTTTTTCGACGAGCCTTTGTTGGTTATGAATACCAATTACGAACAAAACTCTTTGTACTACGGAACAGCTTTTGCCACAGGAGATGTGTCTATTGGTTACGAAAATATTTTAGAAATAAATGTCAACGCCAAATCCGAAAAAGGCACAAACGTAACGTTACCGCTTTATGGCTCCGAAGATGTTGTATTAGAAGATTTTATCACTTTTGTAAACAAAGAAAATCAAGAAGAAGATTACGAAGTAGATTTAGATGGTATTAACCTTAATTTGAGTTTAGATTTAACCGAAGATGCCGAAATTCAATTGGTGTTTGATGAGGTAGTTGGCGATGCCATGAAAGGGAGAGGTGTAGGTCATATCGATATGTATATCGATCAGTTTTACGATTTTTATATGTTTGGTAATTACACAATTAAAGAAGGTAGCTACTTGTTTACATTGAGGGATTTTATTAATAAAAAGTTTAAAGTAAAAGAAGGAGGAACAATTAGTTGGTATGGCAATCCTTACGATGCCGATATCGATATTGTAGCTGTTTATCCGCTCAAAGCTAGCTTGTACGATATAATGCCCGAAAGCGAACGCGAATTGTATCGCCAAAAAGTAATGGTAGAGTGCGAAATGCATCTAACCAACAGCCTTTTTAATCCCAATATAGAGTTTAATATAGAATTACCTCGAAGCGACGAAAATGCACGAAGTATATTGGCAAATTTGGTAAGCACACCTACCGAAATGAATCGTCAGGTTTTTTCTTTGCTTATTTTAAATAAGTTTTTACCTCGTGTAGATGCTGGAACCGTTGCTAGTTCTGGTGTAATAGGAGCAACTACAACCGAGGTACTCTCCAATCAGTTGAGTAATATGCTAGCAAACTTTACCGATAATTTTGATGTAGGGCTAAATTACAGACCAGGAGATGAAATTAGTAATAACGAAATAGCAGTGGCATTATCTACACAATTATTTAATGACAAACTAACAATATCTACCAATTTAGGGGTTTCTAGTGGTGTAAATGGTAGTGCCGAAAACGAATCGACAAGTAGTTTTATTGGAGATGTAGATGTAGAATACAAGTTAAACAATAAAGGAAATGTAAGGGTGCATGCTTTTAATAAGTCCAATGCTTTTGACCCTACTTCTACTTCCAATGCTCGAAATACGCAAGGAGTAGGAATCTTTTATCAAGAAAGTTTTAACTCGTTTAAAGAGCTAATGTGTAAGCTAGGTAAAGCCCTAAAAGACAACGATTGTGGCGAGGAAGAATAAGAAAAAAAAGCAACCTTTATTAAATTTTACGTCAATAGCTCAAAAGCCTTTTTTACCTAAAAAATAGAATAATGAAAAATAAAGTTATACTAACCCTTCTTGCCTTGTTTCCTTTGTTGTTTTTTGCTCAGTATAGTAAAAAACCTTTCCAACGTAAAGTCTTTATAGAAAACAAAGGACAGTTTAAAAACACCTTACCTAAAGTGTATCAAGATTTTGATTATGCTATAGATAATGGAACGCAAATTTTGTTCAAAAACAACACCTTAATCTATCATTTTACACAAACCCACGAAAAAGAATGGATGGAAGAAGAACTGAGGGAATCGGAGCGAGCAGAATTTAAAACAGAAGAAGAGGAAGAAAGAGAACGAGAGAAATTTAAACCTACACATCAGTATATTCAATTGAAATGGATAGGAGCAAATAGCAAAGCAAAAATTGTAGTAGAAAATGTAGATGAGGCAAAATATGGATATGGTGTAGATTGGGAAGTATCTAAAAAAGGGCATACTATTTTTTGTAAAGGATATAAGAAATTAACCCTTAAAAATTTATACGAAGGAATTGATGTAGAATATTTCTTTACAGAAAATGAAGGGGAAATAAAATATAATATTTTAGCCAATGAAGGAGCAGATTTAACACAAGTAAAGTTTAAGTACGAAGGAGCAAACGCCATAATGGATAAAGGCGTATTAAAAATACCGACTTTGTTAGGCGAAATAATAGAGTTTGCACCAGTTTCTTTTTATACTGATTCAAAAGAAAAAATAAATTCATCTTTTGTTCTCGATGCCAATGGCGAAATAACGTTTAAAATAGCACAAACTTTAAATAAAAAAATTACGATAGACCCGCTTATAGCTGTACCAGGATTAGGAGGACAAGCTCCAGTTGATAATGGCGTTGATCAATGGGGAAATCATTATGTTACAAGTGCTCAATATATCCTTGAGAAATATACACCTGCAGGTAATTTAGTTTTTTCAAATTCGGTATATAATGGCGGTGGAGGTTGGATGAATTTATATGGAGATATGGTTACAGCTAGTACAGGAGATTGTTATTTTAATACAGTTTGGGGAGGTGGTGGTTCTGCAGATGCTATAGCGGTAGATGCTAATGGACAAGCTTTGTGGAGTAGTTTTGGAATAACAGAATGTTGGCGTTTTGTTTTAAATGAATGTTATGGACAGGTCTATTCTTTAACAGGGTATAGACACAGTGCTTCTGGTTTTGCTACTATTAATTCCAGTAATGGAGCGTTATCTAATTATTCTCAACAAGGAAGTTGTTGCTACGACCCTCATTGCGGAGTAGTAGATGATAATGGAGATGTATATAGTGTAGCTTCTAATCCAGCTACAATCCATAGGTGGAGTCCGACTAACACATCAATAGCAACTTATCCTTCTCCTATTCCTTTTGGTTATGCTAGTGGTTATGCAGGAATGCAAGGCTACAATGGTATGGCTAAATTAGGAGGAGATTTATATTTACACAACGGTTCAACCATAGCAAAGGTAAACAAATTAACAGGAGCACTAGTTGGTCAGCGTGCAGTGCCCAACGGTGTTAAAAGCTCTTGCGGAGGAATTTATATAACCTCGTGTGGTTATTTATTAATCGGCTCTACCGATGGGGTTTATTTGTTCGACAATAATTTAAATCAAATTGATTTTAGAGCAACAAATGGTCCTGTGTACGATTTGGTATATAACGAGTTTAATCAAAATTTTGCGGTTTGTGGGCCTGGTCATGTTACCGAAGTTGATTTTAATATTCCACCGTGTATTTTCGAAACGCACCCAGATATTGTACCTTCTTGTAATGGTACTGCTTCGGGTAGTATTAAACTTAATTTGGGAGGAGGAGTTCCTAGTTATACTTATACGTGGTCGGGAAATGGTCTTGTAGCTAATACCGATAGCGTTGGCAATTTATTACCAGGCACTTACAAATGTGTGTATAGCGATAGTAGATGCCCTGTTCCTACAGTAGATTCTATAGAAATAACTGTACCTGTTCAAACGGTTCAAGCTAGCTTTACAGCAAATGATGTTTGCTTTGGCGAAGACGTTTATTTTACCAACACAAGTACAACCGATGTAGGCGGAATAACTAATATAGAATGGAATTTTGACGATGGTATTATAGAGGTAGCAGCCAACCCTGTACATACTTATTTGCAATCTAGAGGATATAATGTTAAGCTGGTAATAACTGCAACAAACGAATGTAAAGATTCGGTCGATACGCAATTAGTCACCGTTAATCCTCTGCCTGTAGCTTCTTTTAGTTCTACAAGAGAGTGCAACAATGTAGCTGTTCCTTTTACTTCTAATTCTACCGTAAGTTCTGGTAGTATAGCTTCTTGGAATTGGGTGTTCGACGACGATAGTACTTCTACTTTAGAAAATCCATCGCATCAATTTCCTATAGAGGAGTTTCCTTTTTTGTCTAGTTATAATGTTTCTTTAACGGTTGTTACAGACAAAGGCTGTGTAGATGATACCACAATCGAATATACGCCATATCCACTACCTAAAGCTAAATTTTCGGTCGATAATGCTTGTGTAAATACGCCTATTCAATTCACAGGACTTTCCGAAGTGGTGGCACCAGATGCTTTAAATCCTTTGGTGTATAGCTTTGGCGATGGTTCGGCTTTGGTTAATATGGACAATCCTATTTATACCTATTCCTCTCCAGGAGATTATACCGTAACGATAATAGCTACTTCTAACAATGGTTGTGTAGATGATACAGCATTGACTATAACTATTTATCCAGAGCCTATAGCTAGTTTCTCTGCTACCGAAATATGTGAGAATGAACCACCAACACAGTTTACAAATTTATCTACGGTTTCTAGTGGTGCTATTGTTGGCTCTAATTGGTTTTTTGGGAATGGAACATCTGCATTAACTAACCCTTCTTATAATTTCGAACAAAGTGGAGTGTATAATGTAACATTAACTGTAGTTTCGGATTATAATTGTCAAAACACAACCACACTACCTGTAGAAGTAAAGGCAGCACCTCAAGCTCGATTTGTGGTAGATAATCCCGAAGGATGCGACGAACATTGTGTGCAATTTACCAATACTTCAATTACTAATGCCAATAGTTTTGTAAGCTCTGTTTGGAGTTTTGGCAATAGAACTTCTTCGCTAGACGAATCGCCTAATATTTGTTTTTTGAATAAAAGTGCCGAAAACGATAGTAGTTATAATGTAGAGTTAATCATGCAAAATAATTTAGGATGCTACGACACGTTATTTTTAGAAGACTATATAACTGTTTATCACAATCCTATAGCAGATTTTACACCTTCGGCATTGGAAGAAAACATGTACGAGTCCGAATTCTTTTTTGCTAATGATGCAATAGGAGCCGATGGCTATATTTGGACTTTTGGCGATGGAGATAGAGCAGAAGATTTTGAGCCCACTCATGTATATGGAGATACAGGAGTCTATTTTATTACGCAAGTAGCATATACATTAAACAATTGTATGGATACCATTGCTAAACCAATTAAAGTAGTACCTGTTATTAGTATTTATATTCCCAATACTTTTACACCAGATGGCGATGGTGATAACGATATTTTTAAATACAAAGGATATGGAATTGTAAAAGATAATTTCGAATTCTATATTTTTGACCGATGGGGAACGCAATTGTTTTTTACCAATCAAATGGATAGAGGATGGGACGGTACTTACAAAGGCGAATTGTTGCAACAAGACACCTATATTTACAAATTAATTTGTACCGATTATTTTGGAGAGGTCCATAAGAGAGAAGGTCATGTAAATCTAATAAAATAATAACCCCATGAAAGCTATTTTAAACATCATATTTATTGCTATATCTTTTTATAGTACCGCACAATGTACTCCTGCTACAGCTACGGTTAATGTTACAGAGCCAGGGTGCGATGGAAACTCAGGACAAATAGAAGTTATAGCCACAGGAGGAGCAACACCATATCAATATGGTATGTCTGGTTGGAATACACAATCGAGTAATATTTTTACGGGGTTGTCTGCTGGCACGTACAATATAAGAGTAGTAACTGCCGATAATTGCGAAACGTGGGTATCGGCAACTATTAATTATGCCCCAATGGAGTTTTCGGGCTCGGTGGTACAACAAACCTGCTGGGATTACGTGGCTGGGTCTATACAAATAGTGCCATCTAGGGGAGCTACGCCTTATTCATATAGTAGCGATGGAGGAGCAACCTATTCTAATGTTAATTTTTTTCAAGGATTAGATGTAGGGGTGTACAATTACAAAGTAAAAGATGCTAATGGGTGTATAGAAGATGTAAGTTATACCATTACAAAATCACATATTGGGCCTTCTGTAACAACAAGTGCAGTGCAATGCAATGGTGTTAAAGGTATTGCAAACATTACTTTTATAGGAACAGATAATTATACTTTTTCTATCGATAATAATGCGAGTGTACAAAATGCAGTAGGTTTTTATTCATATACTCAACTCAATGCAGGAACTTATCTATTGCAATGTAGCGATATAAACGGTTGCAACGAATCGGTTAATTTTACCATAGACGACGAAAATATACAATCTACCATTACCAATGTAGTACAAGAAACTTGCAACGAAACAAATGCTTCTTTTCTTATTTCTACCACCAATGGCGTAGGGCCTTACCAATATAGTATAGACGGGGGACTATCTTTTGTCAATACCGATTTGTTTACTAATTTAGATGAGGGAGCTTATCAAACCAAGGTAATAGATAGTAGAGGTTGCGAATCCGATAATTCGGTTACAATTACCAATACTGGAGGAGTGATGGCTTCTATCAATTCCGACACAGCTATTTGTAGTGGAGATAATGCTTATTTGTATGTAAACGCAACAGGAACTAACCTTTCTTATACTTGGAACAATGGATTGGGAAATTCTCCAACACATGCAGTAACGCCGAGTGTTACAACACAATACGATGTAGTAGTATCCGACGATTATAATTGTACGCAAAACCTTTCGGTAAATGTAGCAGTTAATACTTATCCAAATCTCAATGTATCTTTAAATCAAATAGAAATGTGCCAAGAAGATTCGGTAGAGGTGTTTGTTGTAGGAGCAGACTCGTACTTATGGAGCAATGGAGATACCACTTCTACAACGGTAGTAAAAGCCCCCTTTGGAGAGTCCGAAATAATAGCTTATGGTTATAATGGTACTTGCGAAAGCTCTTTGTCTATCCCTGTAATTATACACTATATTGACGCGTCAATTACCGATAGTCATCATATTTGCAAAGGTAATGTAGCTAATATTTATGTCAATAGTGTTACCCCTGTTGTGTACGAATGGAATAATGGATTACCGCCTTTAAACCATCATACTGTTTCTCCTCAGACAGATACCTATTATCAGGCTATTCTAACCAATTCTTATGGTTGCGAAGATACGCTGGGGGTATTAATCGAAGTGGACGATCCTGTTACTTTATCTGTAACCCCGCAGATTATCGAAAGTTGTATAAACGATGAGTTTTTGGTACAAGCAAGCGGAGCAGTAGATTATGTATGGAGCACAGGAGAAACTACAGATGCTATTAACTATCAAGCTACAGCCAACGAAAACTTAACGGTTACTGGTGTAAATGGAGAATGTAGCGATGTATTAACCATTCCTGTAACGGTGTTGCCTAGTCCTACGCTAGAAATAGAGGCTAGTGCTACAAGTATCAATACAGGGGAGAGTATTACTTTTGGTGTAGGAAACTCTAATGCTTCTAGCTATTTTTGGGAGTTTGGCGATGGAGGAACCTCCAATACAAGCGTGCCTACACATTCGTTTTTATTTACTGGTGGCTATATGGTTTACTTAACAGGTAATATTGGCGTTTGCGAAAGCACAGATAGTCTGCTGGTATATGTCGGTGTAGCAGGAATAAACAACAAGAGTTTAGATAAAAATATAACCATTTATCCTAATCCTGTAAAAGATGTTTTAACCATTTCGGTAGAAAAAGAAAATAAAACAAAGGTAACTATTGTAAATGCTTTAGGAAAAGCAGTAGCAACCTATTTTCTGGTAGAAAAGGATAATAAAATAAATACAAATAATTGGGCAAAAGGAATTTATTACCTAAAAATAGAAAACGAAAATGGGGTTGTTGTCCGAAAAATAATAAAAGAGTAAGCCTGTTGGATTATGATGTAATAGGTATAATCGAATTTACAAAAAAAACGAAAATATTGCACTCTCGATTGTAGTGAAAATCTTTTGGAAAAACAAAAGCGTTTACAAATACTGCACAAAAAACACCCAAGTGCCTTGGGGGCTTTTTTGTGTATTGTATTTGTGCTTTTGTTGTTTCAAAAATTGTAACGTAAAGCGGGATATAAGTGCCCAAATTAAATAAAAAAATCACTTTTCTCTACAGGGTAAGCGTTCATTGTTGCGGTTGCCATTGCTACCAATTCTTTTTTCTGATTAAAAATTTCTCCTTTGGTTATTATAATCCTATTTCCTTGGTTTACAACGGTTCCAATACCTGTTAATTCATCGTTTAAAAAAACGGGTTTTAGGTAATTGATTTTAAATTCTATGGTCGATACGACTTTATTGTTTTGAGAAGACGCAGATAGGGAAGCTACGCCAACAATAGCATCCATAAAACCTGCTAAAGCTCCTCCGTGCATGGCTGTAGGTGTAGCCAAAAAATGTTTATTTACCTTTAGTTTGTATTCTATTTTACCTGCTTCAATAATTTTGTAATTCATATCGAATAACCGCCCAAAGGCATTGGACTTATCGTATTGTTCTAAAATTTTATTTTTCATAATGTGGTAAAATTGGGTCGTATAAGGTGTATTGTATTGGGTTTCCTTCGCGTATGCTAATGGTATAGTTGTTTAGCTTTACTTTTATATGGTTTTTATTCCAAAGGTAGGTTGTAAAAACAATATTTTTGTCCGAAAAATGCACACCAGAAAGTTCTATAGTTTTGTAAAGCCTTACGTTTAAGCCTTTTTTTAAAAACGCATTAGAAGAGGTGGCACTCCAATGCAAAATAGAGTCTTTTTGTTTTATTTCGCAAATTAACAATATTTCTTCTTTGGTAGATGGTAATTCTAGCGAACATTTGGTTTCTATTACATTGTTTTTGTGGGTAAGAATAGGAGCTAAATTAACAGAAAACAGAGGTCCCCACTCTTGTTTGGAAGACAAAAACACGACCGTATCCCGAAGAAGTTCTTGCGTGTTTTTCCATTTTTTTTTATCTGTTTTAAAGTTGTAATTTTCTTCAAAAAAAGGAGTTAAAATATCGTGAGAAGCTTTCTTTGCAAAAACATACAAATTACTAGCATAATAATCTTTTTTTAAAATACAATAAGGATATTTTTCTTTTATAATAGCGGTAATGACAGGATTGGCATACGAAACGCCTCCATAAACAAAGTAATCTTTGGTGGTATGCTCTACCAATTTTTGAATACTATCTAATGGCATTTGCTCCAATTCGGATATAATAACATTTTTATAATTAAAATCCCAATGGTATTTCTTTTGGTAATATGGCGTTATTTGAGAATGATTGGCTATTAATATTTCTGCTTTTTGCTTTTGTGGTAAGTTATTGATGTCTTTTAAAAATTGTAAATGCCTTGTTTGGTATAAAATAGTATAATGTTTTCGGTTAAAAATAAGTGTAGTAATGTTTAAAACTAAAAATAGTAGAATTAAGAATTGTACAAACTGCTTGTTTAACCCTTCTTTGGGGAATAATCCAAATACAACAAACAAAAAATAAGGGTAACTAAAAATAAGCATGGAATATTGTATAACAGGACTAATAAGCATAGAATATCCTAATCCAATAGCTATTGGTAAAACAAACCAAATAACACTAATGATATAGAAAGTAGGAAGTTTTTTTGTCCAACTAAAAAGTAAAGAAAGGTAAACGACAAAGACGACTAGTATGTAAATAGCAGGAGAAAAATGAAAGATATACTTAACGTAATTGAGTACAAAATATAAATTAGGTTTGTGCAACCAACCACTTAAACCGCCTTGCCCCAATTGGTCAAAAAAGATAGATAGATGAGGTATATAGAACACAAAAATAATAATCCCTGTAAGAATATATTTCAAAAAATCTTTTTTAGTTATTACAAAAAGACCTGTTATACCTACAATAAAAGCAAAGAGCAAACTAAAATGATGATTGTACGCACTTAACACCGAAAAGAGGATGTATCCCAGTGCGTTTTTCCACGAAAAAGTTTTATTTTGAATTAAGTTTGTCCAAAAATAAACCATTGCCAATGTAAAAAACAACCCAGATATGTAAGGACGAATAATAACACTATAGGTTAAAGTATATTGAGTAGATGCTATAAAAACAGCTGAGAATAAGCCTACATTTTCGTTAAACCATTTTTTGCCAATGCTATAAGTTAGCGGTATAGATGCTATACCCATTAGTACAAAAGGAAGTTTTAATAAAAGCTCGTTTTCGCCAACAATAGCAACGTAATACCACAAGAAAACCTGTATTCCTGCAGGGTGTGTATCGCCAGTACGAACGCCTATTTCGATTAAATCGTTAAAGGAATTAAAACGAGTTCGAAACAAAGCACTAAACTCGTCGTGCATAAAAGGCATTTCTTGAAGGTTGTAAAAACGCAATAGAGCTCCAACAAAAACAATCAAAAGCAAAAGCCATTGATTGTTAGAAAGGGAAAGTATTTTTGGCTTTAAATTCAATCAAAAAAAGTATTAATTTCTGCAATAACTCTTTGTTGTTCTTCTGTTGTAATATCGTAAAAGAAAGGTAATCGAAGCAAATGGTGCTCGTAAAAATCGGACATTATTAGTTCTCTGCCATCGTGTTTTGAAGCATAAAAAGGACTTTTGTGCAAACTTAAATAATGAAAAACTGCTAGAATTTTTTTCTCTTTTAAATGAGCAATTAAGGCTGTTCTTTCTTGGTAAGAATTACAAACAAGGTAAAACATATGAGCGTTGTTGGTCGCATGATTAGGCACAACAGGAAGCTTTATTTTTCCGTTATCTTCTAACGGTTTTAAGCCTTTGTAGTACGTATTCCAAATATCTTTTCTACGGTTTTGGATGTTATCTAGATTTTCTAATTGAGCATATAAAAATGCGGCAACGACTTCGGAAGGTAAAAAAGAAGACCCAACATCGACCCAACCATATTTATTTACTTCGCCTCTAAAAAAAGCAGAACGATTGGTTCCTTTTTCCCAAATAATTTCGGCTCTATTGATTAGTTTATCGTCATTAACAACTAGCATACCTCCTTCTCCGCTTATAATATTTTTGGTTTCGTGAAACGAAAATGTAGCCAAGTGACCAAAACTACCGAGAGGTTTTCCTTTGTAAAAAGAGTCTATTGCTTGTGCTGCATCTTCTATAACAAAAAGGTTGTATTTATTAGCCAAACGCATTATTTCGTCCATATCGCAAGCCATACCAGCATAATGCACAGGAACAATAGCTTTTGTTTTTTCTGTAATTAGTTTTTCGAGTTTACTAGTATCTATATTAGGATGATTAGGTAAGCTATCGGCAAAAATAATTTTAGCACCTCTTAGCACAAAAGCATTGGCTGTACTAACAAAAGTATAAGCAGGAATAATTACCTCATCGCTAGGCTTTATATCGATTAAGATAGAAGACATTTCCAAAGCATCGGTACAACTAGAAGTCAATAAGCATTTTTTAAAGCCATATTTTTCTTCAAAAAAACGATGACTTTTTTTTGTAAAAACGCCATTTCCCGAAAGGTGTAATAATTGTACAGCTTCGTATATATAATGGGTTTCTTTACCGGTTAGGTGTGGTTTGTTGAAAGGAGTTGTCATAAAAAAATTAAATTGGTGTAAATTTTGCCTTCTCTGGCAATAAGTAATTCATAAACTTAATTTCATCAGGAAGTCTTTTCTTTGTATATTCTCTCGTTGATACTACAAAAAAAGATAGATTAGGATCGTTAAAAATTTCGGATTTATTTTTTACTATTTTGATTACACTGGAAGAAACCCCTGAATCTTTAAGGTGTTTTTTTAATTGTATAAATTTATCTTCGATAGAAATGTCGTTAAATTGATAACCTATTTTATGAGAAATTGGTTTGGCAGGAGCCCCAGAATAAATGGTATTGTACTCCATGTCTTTTATAACAACACTACCTGTTAAAGCCATTGATTTATCTTTGGCAACAATAGGCGAAACAATCGAATGCCCTACAAACCATACATCATTACCTATTGTTAAAGGTTTATCAGAATTAAATCGACATCCCTCCAGCGTATCACCATATTTTATATGCGACCATAATTGAGAATGGGCACCAATACCACAATTATTACCTATAGAAACGCCTCCAACACAATCTATAATTGTAAATTGACCAACCCAAATATTATGACCTATTTTACAAGGCTTATATCCGTGTATGTTTGTATCATGGTGTATTTTCCCATAATCTCCCATTTCAAAATTGTCGCAAATTATTTGCACATTGTGCCCAATATAAACATTGTCTCCTATTTTTATGTTTTTAGCTTTACCATTAATCCCTCTGATTGACGCTGTTGGTTCTATAATCGTATTGATGCCTATTTCAATATTGTGTGCGTTGATATTAGTGTATTGCATTTATAAATTAATTTTATCTTTTATAATATAAATAGGTCGATTTTTAGAAATATCGAATAGTTGTCCGATGTAAATCCCTAAAATACCAATAAAGAAAATAATAACTCCAGAAAGAAACCAAATAGAAATAATTAAACTAGCATATCCAGAAATTAAAATATCACCTCTTAATGATTTTATTAAATACGAAAACCCAACCAAAAAAGATATAATCGAAATAATTAATCCAATATTAATAGTTAGCTTTAAAGGTTTATTAGAATAAGACATAATAATATCAAAAGCTAGAGCAAATAGCTTCTTATAAGAGTAAGAAGATGAACCTATATTTCTTTTTAAATGCTCCACTTCTATGCTTGTTTTATTAAAACCGACCCATTGTATCAATATAGGAAATACTTTTATTTTATCGTTCATTGAAAGTACTGCCGTTATAGTTGCATGAGAATATATACCAAAATTTGCTACAGAATTATCATATTTTGTATCGGTTAAATAGCCAAATACTTGATAAAAAAAATAAGAACTTTTTTTCTTTAACCAATTGTCTTGTCTTTTTACACGTTTGGCAAAAACAATGTCGTATCCTTGCTGGGCTTTGTTATATAACTTTATTATTTCTTCAGGTTTATCTTGTAAATCACCATCCATTACTACAATCCATTTCCCATTTTGATGTTCTAGTCCTGCAAAAATAGCATAATGTTGTCCAAAATTACGACTTAAGTTAATTCCTTTTATTTTTTTATTCTTTGTTAGTTCTTTTACAACTTCCCAATCTTTATTTGGACTGTTATCGTTTACTAGTATTAACTCAAAACTTAAATTGTTTTGTTCTAAAACATTTGTTATCCTATTAGATAGTTCTACAATAGTTGATTCACACTTGTATAATGGTATTATGATTGATATATCTACTTGCATACAATTCTCATTCCCGTCTTCGGGATATGATATTTGCGAGATAGTCTTGGAATAATAAATACCATCGTCTTTTTTTTCAATGTTACTAGCTATATCCTCTATCTTTTTTTTCATTTATGCTCTTTTAAAAAAAAGAAACGCTTAACAAACTAATTGTTTTTTCTCTTCGTTTTGTTAAGGTTTATCATTTATTTGGTAAAGATAAATATCTTTTTTGTTTTCTCCTTTTATATGTTTAACTAATTTTAGATGGAGAAATAACGACTCTTTAGTTTTGAGCAACGAAGATACAGTATTTTATATAGGAACCAAATCTCTTTTGGTT
>Ga0256843_1002237_pt1 | contig 14313 bp, 13 predicted proteins | sample AlvinellametaG_FD_191572 | JGI IMG/M metagenome (GOLD analysis project Ga0256843, IMG submission 191572) | Pompeii worm associated microbial communities from hydrothermal vent at the East Pacific Rise, Pacific Ocean - Alvinella | ecosystem: Host-associated > Annelida > Integument > Unclassified ... | reverse complement strand
GACCTCTTGTAGGATGATTCCATCTAATTAAAACTTCCATTCCTATTAATTTATTATATTTATCAATTTGAGGTTGATAATAAAGTTCAAATTCTTCATTTTCTAATGCATGATAAATATCGTTTTTTAATTGTAATCTTTTATCACTCTCTTCACTCATTCTATCTTCATAAAAAGTAATTCTATCTTTTCCTGCATTTTTTGATTTATACATAGACATATCTGCGTTTTTAATAAGTGTATAAATATCATCTCCATCATCAGGATATACACTAATCCCTATACTAGCACTAACTCTATTTTCAATATTATTAATCAAAATTGGTTTTTTAATTTCTTCTAATAATTTTTGTGCTATATCAGAAATACTACTAGTATCTTTAATTTCATTTAACATAATTAAAAATTCATCACCACCAAATCTAGCTACAATATCACTTTTTCTAACATGTGTTTGAATTCTTCTTGAAATCTCTTTTAATACTTCATCTCCAACTTCATGACCTAAAGAATCATTGATATCTTTAAATCCATCTAAATCAATAAACATAATAACTAATTTTGTATTATTTCTATCATTTAAATCTTTTAATATATTAAATTCTGATAAGAAAAACTCTCTATTATATAAACCTGTTAATGGGTCATAAGTAGCTTTATAAAATAATTTTTTATTTTCATTTTTAAGTAAAATCAATGTATAAACAACAAAAAATAAAACAACAAGACTTATACCTAAATTTAATAAAATATCAGAAATAAGTTTTTTTCTAGTATTTATAATAATCGTTTCATTAAATTTATATAATTTTATATCTATCTTATCTAATTCATTTAATTTTTTTGTAATTGTTTGATACCAATATACAGGGTCAATCCCAAAATTTTTATTTTTAAATAAAGCAATTTGCTCCATTCTTCTAACTTCTTTAAAAATATTATTATGCTTTATTTTAAAATAATAATTTCTAATATCTTGATTAGTCATTATCATAGAAGTATTTAAAAATGCTTTTTGTTCTGCTAGTAATGTTACATATTTTATATATAATTTTCTTGACCATCTATCCAAAGAAAAAGTACCAGATAAAACAGCTCTTTCTATTCCTATTTTTTCTTTTGCTTTTTCAAAATTATCATATGCTAATAATCCCTTTACCAATTTTTCATTATTGGTAATCATAACTAACTTATCCATAATTGATAAAAGAGTGTCATTCATTATAGTATAAAATCTTAATTCATCTATCAAAGAAATATTTAATTTCAATACTTGCTGTCTTATTTTATATAATCTTTTAATATATTGATTAATATTATCAATATTATAATTAATCTCATCTATAATATTTGGATATTGATTTAAAAATTGGAAATATTTTTTAATCTCATTATTAGTTGCTTTTATTTTTTGACTATAAATCAATCCAAATCTTTTTCCATGACTACCTATATAACCAGCTGCGGCTCCTCTTTCTTGTTGAGTTCTATGCAGTAATGCACTAATAACTGATGAAAAGTTATTAAATACTTCTAAATTCTCTAAATTCTTATATTCTTTATAAAAAATAACACTATTCAAAAGAAATTGGAACAAAACAATTAAAATTAGAACAATAGCACTAATCTTAATAATTTTATTATTATTCAACTTTCTCACCCTTTATTTTTGTTGTTGCAATATTTACTTTTGTTATTTTAGCATCAATATGCTCTAACAAAGTAACATTATCATTTTTTAAGAAAATTCTAGCACCTACTATTTCATCTTCTATTTTTGCTATTGGTGGAGATTTTGTATCTATTACAATAGCTTTTACAATTTTATCTATATTATCATTTGCCCATCTTGCAAATTTTCTATCATAAAAATCCCATTCAACTTTCATAGCTTCTCTTTCTAAATCACTAATCTTAACAACTAAACTTTCAATATTTCTTAATATAAATTTTTCGAATTTTTTATTATTATGAATAATTGATTTTAATAATCTATGTAATGTCAAATCAGAATATCTTCTAATAGGTGATGTAAAATGAGTATATCTATCAAACCCTAAAGCAAAATGTCCATTATTAAATGCTTCATATTTCGCTTGCTGTTGAGTTCTTATTATCATTCTATCAATATATTTTTCTATACCTAAATCTTTTGCTTGTTTTTGTATATTTTTAAATGTTTTTATAATATCTTCTTCAAGTTTCACATCTATTCCAAAAGGAATTAAATCGTTTAAAAGAGCATTTATATCTTTTTTCTTTGGCGCATTATGAACTCTAAAAATCCCAAAATCAATCATTTTAGCTGCGGCTTTATTTGCTAAAAGCATACAATCTTCTATAAGTCCATGTGATGGTGTTTCACTCTCTATTTTTACTTTTTTAAGTTTTCCATTTTCATCAAGTTCCATTCTAATCTCATCACTAAAAAACTCTAATCCATTTTGAATTCTTTCTTGTTTTAGATGTTTAGTGATTTCATATAAAGGTAAAAGCCAAGATAAAATCTTTTCATCTAACTCATCTTTTTTACCCTTACCTTCTAAAAATTCATCAATAGTTTCATAAGAATATTTTCTTTTTGAGCAAATAATACCTTCCATTAACTCTTCATTAATTACATTATTATTTTTATCAAATTTAATTTTAAAAATTAATGCTAATCTATCTTCATTTTCTTTTAAAGAACAAATATTCTCACTTAATTCTCTTGGAAGCATTGGGATTGATTTATGTGGAAAATATATACTAAATCCTCTCTCAACTGCTTCTTTATCAATAGCACCATTTAAATATACATATTCACTAACATCTGCAATAGCTACATATAATTCTCTTTTTTCTACATCATAATAAATAGCATCATCATGATCTTTCGCTGTTTCTGGATCTATTGTACAAAAATCTAAATGAGTTAAATCAACTCTAGCATACAAACTTTTATCTACAAAATCACCAAAACTTCTGGCTTCTTGAATAGCTTGTTTTGAAAATTCTTCTTTTTTATTATAAAGAGCTAAAGAAATTTTTTCATCAACTTTAGCATCATCTAATACACCTAAAACTTCTACTATTTCATTCGTATAAGCATCAAGTTTAAATACTGCTTGAGGCGGTAATTTTTTAAGTTGTTTTTGTTTTATATTAACCTCTATTTTTTGTTCAGTTTTTATATTTCTAAGTACTGGATTTGGCTCATAACTAAGATATGCTACAATAGTCTCAAATGCTTTTTGTAATAATACGATAACTTTTGCTTTTGGTCTAGAATTTCTATTAAATACTTTTTTTGCTATTACAAAATCACCTTTAGAAGCACCATTTAAATCTTCTGGCTCAATCAAAAGATCTTTTTTTCCTGTATGAGGAGTTAAAAAACCTACTCCCTTTGAATTAATATCAATAGTACCAACCACATAATCACTTGATAATTTAAGTTCTTTTTTACCTTTTAGAGCTTTTATTTCTATTAAATAATCAACTAAATCTCTATAAAACTTCGGTATATCTTTTCTATATACCCCTTTTGTTAATTGAGTTACAAATTGTTTCATTTAACAGTTTCTAATGCTTCATTTAAAGCATTCATATCTAAATTATATTTTTGAGCAATCTCCAAACCTTTTTTCATACCATCTTCATTAAAAGGTTTAAACATATCAACAATTGTATACGTAACAGCAAGCGGTGCTGAATAATCAATATTTTCTGCTTCATCTAAATTTATAGCATATTTAATAGCATTTACAAGTTCTGGATCAAACTTCCAATAATTAAAAATTTCAGATGTAACTTCTATTGTATTTGTTTCTAAATACTCTTTTTCTAATGCAAATCTATCTTCATTTGCTAATCTATCTTTAAATTCATCAGCTAATCCTTCTGATACCAAAATAGAAGAGATAATAACTGCTCCAATTTCAAGTAAAAATGATGCTGTTGAAAGAATATCTAATTTACTTCTATCTCTTTTATACCAATTAGTAATTAAAGCATTTTGAAGTTGAGAAATAGATACAAAGTGTGATTCACTAATACCATATGCACTTAAATCTATTTTCATAGAATTTCTTATAGCACTAGCTACAGCAAATCCTTTTACGGTACTCATACCAAAAAGAGATACTGCTTGGTCTACATTTTTAATTTGTCTTGAAAATCCATATAAAGGAGAATTTGCTGCTTTTAATAAATTTGCTGTAAGCATTGGGTCTTCTTTTACAATTTTTATTAAATCCGCAATACTCCCATCTGGATCAGATGTTATTTTTTGTATTTCCATTACACTTTTTGGAAGTGGAGGTAAAGTTTTTATTTTTTTTATAATATTTTCATTCATTTAATGCTCCTTAATAAATTTTCTATCTCTTCATCTGCACCATAAGTGTTTAGATAAGATATTAATACTTTTTTTGCTTCTTTTGTTTTTCCTAATTTTATCAAACTTTTAGCAAAAATATACCAACTTTCATAATCTTCTGGTTGTAATTCATTTGCTTTTTTACTCCAAATTATAGATTTTTTATAATTCTTTTTTTTGTAATATATATTTGCTATTTTGATTGCTAAATCATAATTTGGAGAATTATAGAATAATTTTATAAAACTATCTAAAGTTTGTTTTTCTGTTTTTACAATAATATTAATTTTAGGTGGTTCTGGTCTTGTTACTGTTTTTATCTCTTTTTTAGGTACAGCAATTGGTTTCTTTTCTACTGTTTTAGGTTTTGGTTTTTCTATTTTTGGAAGTATTGGATTTTGTATATTATTTTTTTGAATATTAATATCAGGTAAAATAGGTTTTAATGTTAATTTTTGTATAGTAGTATTTGATGAGTGTTTTGTTTTATTTAATTCTGTTTCATCTATATATTTTGGTTTTTTAATTTTTTCTACTGATTTATGTATAGGTTGTTTTGATATAGTAGTTGAATCTTTTTTTTGTATTTGTTGTAGATTATAAACAAAATATACAACTCCTATAGTAACTATTACTAAAATAGTTTTAAAAAATATTCTTAAATATTTTTTTTTATAATATAATTTTTCTAACTCTTCATATCTATGCATTTATTCCCTTTAAATCCATATCTGCCATTTCAATATATTTATTATCTATTTTTTTTAGTGAAATTTTATTTGGATAGTGCTTTTTAAAATAATCTAAAATATCAAATGTTTTATATAACAGTCTATTAATCTCTCTTAGATTTCCATTTGTTATTTTATTGATTAATTTGAAATTTGATTTATTAAATAATCCAGCAATATCATTATATCCATTATTCAATAATTTAGAAACAATAAAAAGTTCTATTTCTTGCAGTTTTAAAGGTTTTAGATTTAAAAAACAATTAATTCTTGTTTTAAAATGTTTTTTTGCAAATAATTTTTTTGCTTCTTTTTCATGAGTAGCTAGAATAATCGTATATGCATTATTATCAGCAAGCATTCTTAGTCTATCTATTTTTTCTTCACTTAATGTTTGTGCTTCATCAATAAAAACTACTCTATGTATATCACTTTCTAATAAAAACAATTCATCAATAGCCTCTGATTCTTCAAAAGGATTAGAAATGAAATAAAGTTGAAAATCTTTATCTTTTTTTTCTAAAAGATTATGATGTACTTTATTCATCAAAAAACTTTTTCCATTTCCAGCCTCTCCAAAAATCAAAATCATCTTCTCTTTTTCATATATAGCATATGTTAAGTCTATTTCCATTTTTTGAGACAAAGGTACGTATAAATTAATATCTATTTTATCTCTAAATATTTCTTTAACTGATTTAAAATCCATTAAAATCCCAAATCTTTAATAGTTCTTTTTTTATTAAAGTTTACAATATGTGGTGTTACTACAAATACTAACTCATTTTTTTGAGAAATTTTAGATGTTGATGAAAATAAATATTTAACTACTGGTATCTCTTTTAATACAGGTACACCATTATTAGATAAACTATCTTTATTTGTAATTAAACCACCTAAAATTAAAGTTTGTCCATCTTTTATTCTTACAACTGTAGATAATTTATTATCAGTTGTATCTGGTGCTAACTCTCTATTTGGATCACTTAATTGAGTTTCATCTCTAAAAGTTGAAATAGTTGGATTAATTCTTAAAATAATAGTTCCATTATTACTAATTTCTGGAGTAATATCTAATAATACACCAACAAATTTACTTTGTGATTCATATGTAGGTGGCTGAGTAATTCCGTTAGAATCAACATAAGAACCTTTTACTAATACCCTATAATTAATTGTATCCCCTACACTAATAATAGCTTTTTGAGCATTTAAAGTCACTATTTTAGGATTTGAAATAGAATTTACATTTCCTTGTGTTGCTAAGAAATTTAAAAGTCCACTTACATTAAATACAGCATTTGAAAAAATTGATTGACTACCTACTATATTTGCAGATGTAATAGGTGTAGTTGCAGGTGTAGTTGAACTTCCTAAAGAAAAGTTAAGATTTGACCAATTAATACCTGTTTGATGTGCTTTTGATAAATTAACAGAATATATTTTTACATCTATTACTATTTGTTTATGTAATCTATTATTTAAATCTTTAATATAACTTTCTATTCTATCTAATTGTCTTTTTGTTGCAGTAACAGTCACTAACCCAGCATTTTTATCAATAACAGGAGGTGCTGCTTTGTATGTATCTACTGTATTTAGAATATGATTCAAGTTTCCAGATAATGTACCCCAAAAGTTAAAGTCGTATTTTGAATCTACAGAGTTTGTATCACCATTAGACCCAGATGATGATGCTTGAAATGTTGAACTACCTGTTCTTGTAGATGGTATATAATCTACATTAAATGTTTTAGTTTTAACATAAGAGATTTTTAGTTTATGATTATTTAATTTATAAAATAGATTATGGTCAGCCACTACTAAATCTAAAATTTGTTTTAAAGTATAATTTTTAACAGAAATAGCACCTATTAGTGTAGATTTTGCTTTTTGCTGTGTTAATTTATCATCATACACTATATTAATATTACAATTATCTACCAATAATGCTCTTAAAAAAGTATCCACAGTTATATTACTATCTGCACTACTTTGAAACGTAAAAAGTTTATTCCCACACGCATTTGCAAATAATATATTTACAAAAACCAAAAGACTAAAGAGATATTTTTTCATTGTGTTACCTTTATATTAAATTTATTTTTTATTGTTATCATTTTCATTTTTCCTCTAATAGAGACTAAAATAGTTCTAGAATTTATTATTTTTTTAATAGTATATTCATCTATTTTATCTCCTTCTTTTAACCATTTAGTAGTATGGTTTCCAATTTTTACTAATGCTTTATTGTTTAGTACTGCTAATAATTCTAATTTTCTTTCGACAAATACAGGTTTTGATTTTATAACATCTTTAATATATTTATTTTTTTGATATACCACTTGTAAAACAAAAGGATTATAAATATGTTTTGGTAATGTTATAGAATAATTATTTAATTCCTCTACTGCTTTTTTATTAATATTTAGATCATTTGCATTTAAAACTATAAAAGCTATGATCATAGTTATAAGAACTCTCATAATTGCGCCCCATATATTGAAATAGTTAATTTCATTTGATGTTTTTGAATTAAAATAGATTTTATTTTAATCAATTCTTTTTTTGATTCAAAATAATGAATAAATTTAATAAAGTTTACAAAATCCCCTTTTACCGTAATAGAAATTTCCATATTTTCTTGGATTAATTTATTGCTTTTTGACAAATTCAATGTATTTGATAAATTTAATATTACTAAATTATCTTTTTTTGCAATAGTAGGTATTTCATTATAAATTTTACCCCATTTTTCTAAATTAAATTTTAAAAATTCTAATTTTTTAATTAAATTTTCAATTTCAACTTTTTGATTATTTAACTCTTTTAATTTAACATTAGCAAATTTTAAAATTTTAAGCATTTTTAGATTATCAGTTTTTAATCTAAAGTTTTCTTTTTTAGTGTTTTCTATTCTACTTAATAAACTTTTATGAGTATTTTCAGCATTTTGCAAAGAATTATCTGTAATAGGATAAATAAAATAATAACTTATAAATCCAAATAATAATAGAGGTAAGAAAAATATTAATGTTTGTTCACTTTCTTTTCTGCTATTAAAAAATTCATCTAATTGATTTAGTATTGCTCCCATTATTTCACCTTAATCTTAATATCAGCTATATAAAAATTCTCTGTTTTTTTATAACCTGGTGTATTTACTACTAAATGTTCATCTCTAATAACATTATCTATAAAATTAGTAATATATTTATCATCTTTTGCATATACACTTAATACTAAAGATGTATTGTCTTCACTAAAATTTATTTTATTTAAATAAACTTTGTTTGAATATAAATAATCAGATAGAGATGCTATTAATAGAGATTTAGGTATATAACTTTTCTTTTCTATATAGATAGTGTTAATAATATTCTCTCTATCTTTAATAAATTTAAGTAATGCTTCTTTTTGTTTCTTTTTATCTAGTAAAGTATGTTTTAATGAATTGTTTTCTTTTTTTAAACTTCTATTAATTGATGTTAAATTATTCAATTGATTTTGTAAAACTTCATTTTTAGAATTTATAATCATAGTATCTACAAATTGATAAAAAGGATATAACATTGACAAAATAAAAGAAAAAATAGTTAATAATATAAACTGTCCACTTTTTCTATATGCAAATGTTGGTGGTCTATAAGATATAGTAAAATTATCTGTTTGATTATTTTTTCTATATGCACTTCTAGCATATAACATACTTAAAAATAAAATTTGGTCTATTTCTACATTATTTGGATTATATTCCATATCGAATTTCAAGTCATTTGACTCAACACCTAAATACATATTAGCAAATTCACTAATACCTGGAATATTTCCTACTGATGTAGACATATAAATTCTATCAACTGTAGTTAATGAAAATTTTCTTATTACATTATGTAATTGATTTGAAATTATAAGAAATTTATTACTCATAATTTCACTTAATTCATTAAATAAAATTGCTTCTTTATCTGAATAATTATTAATATCCAGACCTTTTTTTACTAATAATTTTAAAAATACTTCCATTGTGAAGTTTTTTATTTTTACACTTGCAGTTAATTCTTCATAAATTGTATTTAAACCTTCAGGAATAACTGATGTTTGTAAAAATTTACCTTCACTATATAAAGTGATAAAGATCTCATCATTTGTAAAATATATATATAAATCATTATGTGGTTCTAAAATTTTTTCTTGATATAAAACATTATATGCATATCCAGGATAAGTTAAATAATCTATATAACCATGTTTTTTAACTACAGGTTTATAGTATTCTTCCAATTCTTTTTTAGAAACGACTACAACTTCAACTGTTAAATATTTTTCATCTACTAATAAATCTATAATTTTATGTTTAAAAATATATTCTTCAGCCTCATCTAAACCTAATTCTTCATAACATTTAGTTTCTATATAATCTTCTATTTCTATCTTATCTAATAAATTTTTTTGAAGTTTAAATTCATAAGTAATTACATTTTTGTTTGGAATATAAGAAGAAATTAGAAAATCTTTTTCTATATTTTGTGGTTTAATATTAGACAATACCCCATTATCTAATAAATATACATCATTAAAATCAAAAGGGTTAATCCCTACTATTTTATCTAAATTATATGAATATTTTTTTAATATTTCGTCTACTTTTATTTTCATACTACACCTTACTCAAAATATCCGATTTCTTCTAACATTTTTTTATTTTTAGTCCAATTTGGAACTGTTTTTACATATAACTCCAAGTATATTTTCTTTCCACTAAAAAGTTCTAATAACTTTCTTGCAGCCATACCAATTTCTTTTATTTTTTTCCCTTTTTTCCCAATAATCATAGATTTTTGAGTATCTTTTTGGGTTACAATCATGGCATATACTTTATCTATATCGTCTTTTTCTATAATCTTTTCAATAATTATATCAGATTCATAAGGAATTTCATCATTTAATTTATCAAAAATAGCTTCTCTAATTAATTCTTTATAAATATCTTTTATATTTTCTGTAGAGATTAATTCTGGGTCATAATAATAAGGATGATTTGGTAAATACTTAATAATAGTGTCTAATAATTTTTCACGATTTATATTTTCTGTAGATGAAATAGGAACTATCTCTAAATAATCTTTATTTTCTAATTTTTCATATTCTTCTATTTTTTTAATAACATCTTCATCTTTTAACATATCTACTTTTGTAAGAACTAAAATATGTGGTATTTTTTTTGTATTAAGTTCTAAAAACTTTTCATATCCAGAAGTGTCTTTTCTTACATCAGCTATATAAAGTAATAAATCACTATCACCTAATACCTTTAATGCTTCATTAAGCATATATTTATTGAGTAATTTTTCTTTTTCATGAATACCTGGTGTATCTATTAAAATAATTTGATTATCTTTATACATTACAATAGCTGTAAGTCTTTTACGAGTAGCATTTGCTTTTCTAGAAGTCATAGCTATTTTTTCACCAACAAGCCAATTAAGAAGAGTAGACTTACCAGCATTTGGTTCACCTACTATTCCTACAAATCCGCTCTTTACATTTTCATCACTACCATCATCCATTGTTATAAATTCTTCCAAATTATCCTCCTCCCTAAATTTTATTTTATAAGATATATTTTGCTACATCTTCACTTTCTATAATTGTACCAAGTTTTTCTTCAACATACTCATCTGTAATCTGATAAGTTTCACCTTTGTGCTCATCTGCTTCGAAATTAATCTCTTCAAGTACCTTTTCTGTAATAGTATGAAGTCTTCTTGCACCTATATCTTCTGTTTTTTCATTTGCTAAATATGCATTTTTAGCCATAGCTCTCAGTGCTTCTTCACTAAATTGAAGTTCCACTCCCTCAACTTCTAATAATTTTTCGTATTGTTTAATTAAACTATGTTTTGGTTCAGTTAAAATTCTATATAATGCTTCTTCATCTAAACTATCAAGTTCTACTCTAAGTGGAAATCTTCCTTGAAGTTCAGGAATTAAATCACTTGGTTTAGAAACATGAAAAGCACCAGCAGCAATAAATAAAATATGATCGGTATTTACATTTCCATATTTTGTATTTACAGTACTTCCTTCTACTATTGGTAATAAATCTCTTTGTACCCCTTCTTTAGAAGGATCTTGTCTTTGAGATGAACCTGCAGCAACTTTATCTATCTCATCTATAAAAACAATTCCATTTTCTGCTCTTTTAATAGCCTCTAATTTTATTTGTTCTTGATTGATAACTTTATTACTAGCTTGTTCTCTTAAAAGTTCTTTTGCTTCTTTTATATTAACCTCTTTTGTTTCTTTTTTAGAAAACACATTAAATACTTTTGATAAACTTTCTTGTGCTTTTAACATTTCTGGTGGCAAATTTGGATTGTCTTCTGGTGTTTCTTCTATTTCTATTTTAATTTTAGAATTATCCATTTCTCCATTTTTTACTTTTTCTTTCATTTTATTAAAAGTAATTTCATATTCTGCTTTTTTAGCTTCACTTGCACTAGCAGGAAGAGCTGGAAGTAGTTTTTTTGTAATTTCATCTAAAATATAATCTTCTATTTTATCTTTATTCATCTCTTTCATTTCATCTTTAACAAGATTAATAGAATTATATACAAGATCTCTTATCATACTCTCAACATCTCTTCCAACAAATCCAACTTCTGTATACTTACTAGCTTCTACTTTTACAAAAGGAACTTTTATCATTTTTGCTATTCTTCTAGCAATTTCTGTTTTACCAACCCCTGTACTACCTATCATTAGGATATTTTTAGGCATAATATCATCTTGCCATTCTTTATCAAGTTTTAATCTTCTATATCTATTTCTTAGAGCGATAGCGATTGTTTTTTTTGCATTTTTTTGTCCAATAATATATTGATCTAAATAATTTACTACTTCTTTAGGAGTCATATTCATTTTAATCCTTTAATTCTAAAATTTTTATATTTTTATTTGTATATATACATAAATCACCTGCTATTTTTAAACTCTCTTCAACAAGTTCTCTTGGTGAAAGATTTGAATGAGCATTTAAAGCACGTGCAGCAGAAATAGCATAGTTTCCACCACTCCCTATTGAAGCGATTTCCCCATCTTCTGGCTCAACTACATCACCTGTTCCACTTAAAATAAATATATGTTTTTTATTTAAAACTATCATCATAGCTTCAAGTTGTCTAAGATGTTTATCTTTTCTCCACTCTTTTCCAAAATCAATTACTGATTTCAATAAATCACCTTTTCTATTTTGAAGATGTCCTTCAAACATATCAAAAAGTAAAAATGCATCAGCAGTACTTCCTGCAAATCCAGCTAAAACTTTACCATTATAAAGAGTTCTAATTTTTGTAGCATTTCCTTTTAATACAGTGTTACCAAAAGTAACTTGTCCATCACCACCTATTACAGCTTCTCCATTTTTTTTACATGCAAGTATAGTTGTCGCCTTAAACATTAGATTCCTTTTACATTAATTTTTAGTTTAGCATGAATACCATGCCCAAGTTTCACATCTACAGTATGTTCTCCAACTTCTTTAATATTTTTAGCATCTATTTTTTTCTTATCTATTTCAATTTTTGATTGTTGTTTTAATGCTTCAGCAATATCTTCTTTTGTAACTGCTCCATATAAATGTCCATTACTTCCAAGTTTTTTTTCTATTGTAATATTTAATTGCTCTAATACTTCTTTTTCTTTATTTAATTCATATATTTCAAGTTTTAACTCTTCCTCTTTTCTTTTTTGAGCCTCTTCCCACTCTTTTATTACATCTTTTGTAGCAAGTTTAGCAAATCCTTTTGCTATTAAAAAATTTCTACCATATCCCTCTTTTACTTCTTTTATTTCTCCTGCTTTTCCAAGATTTTTTACATCTTTTATTAATAATACTTTCATTCTTATACCTTTTTTAATAAATAAAATTTAATTTATTTTTTCGTATTTTATCAAAAATTTTATCAATTATACGAATTTGTTATGGTAAAATACTGTTAAGATTAATTTCAAATACATAAAAAAAGGTTATACCAATGCTCAATGTAGATATTATAGATGAAGAAGTTACCTTCGAAGAAGCTGGTGTATTAAATCGTTCTATTGTTAGTAGGACCGATTTAAAGGGTGTCATAACATTTGCAAATAAAGCATTTTGTAAATTATCTGGATATGAAAAAGAGGAGTTAATAGGACAACCACATTCTATAATAAGGCATCCAGATATGCCAAAAGCTGCTTTTAAAGATATGTGGCAAACTATACAAAACAATCAAAAATGGCATGGTTTTGTTAAAAATTTAAGAAAAGATGGAAAATATTATTGGACAGAAGCATTTATTGAACCTCTATTTGATGAAAATGGAGACAAAATAGGATATATGGCTGCTAGAAAACCTGTAGGGGAAAAAGATAAAGAAGAATTTGAAAAAAGATATAAAGAAATGAGAGAAAAGGAATAAAATGATTTTAATAATTTCTGAAAATGACCAAATAATAGGAGCAGATGAAGAATTTTTAGGTGGGGAGTCATTTGAGTCTATAAAAGAAAGTTTTCCTTCTATGTCATTATTTCTTTTACAATCAAATCCATCTGGTTCTGAATTTGAATACAAATCAAAAAAATATATTATAAAAAAACAACCTATCATCACTAATCATGGTAATGCTAATATATACTACTTTATAGATGAAATAGATAATACTCAAGAAATAAAAATAGAAAATGAAACAACTAATAACATTAATAGTGAAAATATTACATCTATTAATATTGAGAATGCTCCTGATATTGATACTAAAACTGATGATGCTCAAAAATTTGAACTAAATTTAGAAACAAATACCCAAGTAGAAGAATCTAAAGAAGTAAAACTTGATTTAGGACTTGATGATAAAACAGAAGAACCTAAAGAGGTAAAACTTGATTTAGGACTTGATGATAAAACAGAAGAATCTAAAGAAGTAAAACTTGATTTAGGACTTGATGATAAAACAGAAGAACCTAAAGAGGTAAAACTTGATTTAGGACTTGATGACAAACCTGAAGAACCTAAAGAAGTAGAACTTGATTTAGGACTTGATGACAAAACAGAAGAACCTAAAGAAGTAGAACTTGATTTAGGACTTGATGACAAACCTGAAGAACCTAAAGAGGTAAAACTTGATTTAGGACTTGATGACAAACCTGAAGAACCTAAAGAGGTAGAACTTGATTTA
>Ga0256843_1002236_pt1 | contig 14313 bp, 13 predicted proteins | sample AlvinellametaG_FD_191572 | JGI IMG/M metagenome (GOLD analysis project Ga0256843, IMG submission 191572) | Pompeii worm associated microbial communities from hydrothermal vent at the East Pacific Rise, Pacific Ocean - Alvinella | ecosystem: Host-associated > Annelida > Integument > Unclassified ... | reverse complement strand
AAACACACCCAGAGGCTAAAAAGATGATCGAACAAACCCTGGGAGATGAAGCCTACCCCTACCCTATCAAGATGGCCAATCTGCCAATACAAGCTAAGCTGTTAGCAAATCCCATCAATCAGATGCCCGGGTTTTATCTGGATGATCGTTACTTTTTCATGCCGGGTTTTCCTCAGATGAGCCACCCTATGGTTGAGTATATTTTGGAAAATATCATCCCTAAAGGAGAAAGAAAATACCGTTATACCCTTACAGCCTCTTGTAAAGAGAACTACTTTATCCCGTTTATGCACGCACTTCCCAAAGAGATCGAAGTATCTTCTTTGCCAAAACTTGCTTCTAAAAATGTGTGGAAAACAACACTCTCACTTGAATCATCAGATATTGAACTACTTAAAGTCTATTTTCAACAGATCACCCAGCAACTTCAACGTGACAATATCTCTTTCGTTCTTGAGAAAAATTCTTAATAACCTGTTTCTTCTCTTCCCATTTAACCGATTGATGTCTCAATTTTTTCCATTAATACTCTTTATTTAATTTTACTCCTATATTATTAGTATCATACTTACCTAGGGGAGAGAAGTATATGAGACATACGCTATTCACACTTATGACGATCCTATTATTACTATTTGCAACCGGATGCAATCGTAGTAAAGATGAAAAACAGTTAAAGATTTCAACCAGCCGGTGGATAGGCTACAGTCCACTTTTTTTAGCAGATGCTCTAGGTGAGCTTAAAGCACTCAACCTGGAACTTATTCAGAGTGTATCACTGACAGAGGCAATGGGTATTTTTAGCGTTGGCCGTGCAGATTTTGTAACAACCACACAACACGAATACCTTGCACTCAAACACAATAATCACATTAAGCCTATTGCACTACTCGATCGTTCCAATGGTGGTGATGTCATATTGGCAAACTTTCCGTTAAAAAATCTAAACAACTATAGCCATATTGATGTCTATCTGGAGATCGACTCCATTAATCGTGAACTCTTTGAAGATTTTGCATCCTACCACCATCTACCCCTTTCACGATGTACCTTTCACAACCAAGATCAGCAACAGATCCAGAGTTTAAAAAACCGTACCGAGCATCCCACCATTGTTGTTACCTATAGCCCCTATGACATCACTCTCCAAAAGCGAGGGTTCCATACGATCGCTTCAACAAAATCATTACAAGACATTGCAGTAATCGATGCACTTTGTACCCAAGATAAGACTGTTCAGGCCTACCCTGCAAGGGTTAAAAAACTAAAAAAAGTGATCGACAGAAAAATAGAGCAGATCCGCTACCACCCTCAAAAAAGCTACCACTTACTGCGTCACTATCTTGGCGATATCAGTTTTAGTGAGTTTCAAGATGCCCTTACACGTATCGAGTGGATCAACCATCCCACCCCTCAAATCCTTGAGATCACCAAAAGAGTCGGCTATGACACCACGCAGGTACTCCCATGAAGAGAATAAAACGATCCATTCCTATCAAATACTTCATATCACTACTGCTTTTTGGTGCTTTTGTCCTGCAGGGTGTGATTTTTATGAGTTTTTTCAAACAAGCAGAATCCAACATTATTCAGCTGCTTAAAGAGAACCTTCAATCTAAAGTAATTGTACTCAAACATGTACTAGAGAAGAAGATCGAACCAGACAATCCCAGCAGTGTCATTACCTTTATTGACAATAGTGTTGCAACAAGTGATATTATTCATGCTATACAACTTAGAGATGAGTCTGGTGCCCTACTCTACAACTCTGAACGACAGATACAACACAGTCACCACCCAGAGCAGTGTATCAATATTGCAGAGATCAAAAGTGCCAACTTGACACAAACAGACTGTTTTCGCTTTACCATACGTCTTTATAATCAACTGGATCCCTACTACTACAAGGGCTACCTTTTCATCAATCATGATCATCTCAATGCACTCTTAAGCGAAAAGAGAAAACACTATATCTACTGCTTTGGTGCTTTTGTGATCTTCTATTTTGCTCTTTTTGGCATCCTTTTAAAACGCCTCCTTACAAAACCACTTTTAGAGCTAGAGTCCTATGCTCAGCACCACACTCCCTCTACAAAACACTTTATCATTAAAGAGTTCAACCGTATTCAAGCAGCACTCAGAACAACATTCAATCGTCTTGAACAAGAGCAAGAGAACCTCTATAAACTCTCAACAAAAGATCCCCTTTGTGGACTATACAACCGCTTAAGCCTAATGGATAAACTCAAATGGCTTTTAGAGAAAAAAGATCACCCTTTCGCACTTCTGTTTATCGATCTTGATAACTTTAAACATATCAATGACACCAAAGGGCATAATCATGGAGATCTGCTTTTGCAAAAGGTGGCAACTGCTATCTCTAAACATCTAGGTTCCAATGATTTTGTCGCTCGTTTTGGTGGTGATGAGTTTGTGATCATCCTTCCACAATATGAAAAGAGAGAGAAGATTATTGCATTAATTGCACAGATTCAAGAGGAGCTAAACCAACTCTCTGATTATAGTATGATGGGAGCGAGTATCGGTATTTCTCTCTATCCTGATGATGGAGAAGATGCTTCTACACTTCTTAAAAGTGCTGACTTGGCGATGTACCAGGCCAAAGAGATGGGCAAAAACCAGTACTGTTTCTTTACCCAGTCTCTTAACCACTCTGTCCAGGAGCACCTGCATATTCAAGAACTGATATGCAAAGGACTCGAAGAGAACCACTTCCAACTCTACTACCAGCCAAAAATCAACATTCATAGTGGCAAGATAAACCAGTGTGAAGCCCTTTTGCGTCTTATTGATCCCAAAGAGGGGATGATTCCTACACAAAAAGTGATCGAAGTAGCAGAAAAAAGCGGACTGATTGTTCAGATTGGACACTGGGTACTGCAAGAGACACTACAGCAACTCAAAGCATGGCAGAATACACCTTTGGCACACATAAGCATCTCCGTGAATGTCTCTACCTTGCAACTCTATGACAAAGCATTTATCACCTATCTACGCTCCATTATACCACCTGAGGGTATCAACCAAAAACTCGATATTGAGATTACAGAATCCTCTTTGATCTCCGATCTTGATACAACCATCAACTATCTAAACAACATTAAATCACTGGGGGTTACGCTGTCGTTAGATGACTTTGGCACAGGATACTCCTCGCTCTCTTATTTGAAGCAGATTCCGTTTGATACATTAAAAATTGACAGATCATTCATTCAAGATATGACACATCACCAACAGCACTCATTTGTAGAGATGATCATCAATATTGCCAAAACTCTCAAGCTTGAAACGGTAGCAGAAGGGGTAGAGACAAAAGAGCAGTTGCATGAACTACAAAAGATGGGATGCGACACCTACCAGGGGTTTTTATGTGCCAAGCCGCTAAACAGAAGTGCTTTTGAGGCTCTGGTTCAAGGCAAGTGTCCTCACTAAAGATTCGCTTGTATCAGATTTAAGATCTGCTGTATCTCCGTACGGGAGAGCTCACCAAATTTTTGGTAAATCAACCTACCCTCTTTGTCGAATATCAATACATCGGAGTTGTTATCGCCAAGGCCCCATGCTTTAAGCAGTTTCTTATCTTTATCAAACACATAAAGGGTTCGAGGAAACTCTTTTTGTTTCTGTTTGACAATCGCTTTTAAAAGTAGATTTGGCTTCCATGTAGCAGCCATATTGACTACTGCCACCGAACCAAAATCCTGGCTACTAAAGTGTGTTCTTTTGAGTGTATTGTAGAGTACTCTATTGAGCTCCTTAACATCAGGATCAACATAAAAAAGTACATAAACCTTACCTTTGAGCATACTACTTTTCCATGTTTTGCCATTTACAGTTCCGCCACTTTTCCCCTCGAGCACCACCAAAGGAGGTATTTTGCCAAGCTCTACAGCCCATATATTGGCACATAATATCAACCATATTGTGGCAATCAACCTATGCATGACATCTCCTTTATATCTCCACTCATGACTACATCATAGCAAAATTTGATGAATTTTATGCTACTATCTGCAACTATTTAAATTTGTCTAAGACAGAAGGAGATATCGAATGGATATTACAAAAATTGGTTCTGGGGAGTGCCCAGATGCTGTTAAGGCGATCATTGAGGTGCCTCTAAACTCAAACATCAAATATGAGATTGACAAAGAGTCTGGTGCCGTTGAAGTAGACAGAGTGCTCTACTCAGCAGTCCACTACCCTGCAAACTACGGATTTGTTGCAAATACCCTCTCTGATGATGGTGATCCGGCAGATATTCTTGTATTGTGTGACTATCCGCTTCAAGCGGGAAGCTTCATTAAGTGTCGTCTTGTAGGTGTATTGATGACTGAAGATGAGTCTGGTGGAGATGAGAAGCTTCTTGCGGTACCAACAGAGAAGATCGATCCTACCTATGCACACATCCAAGATCTTAAAGATGTACCTGAGCATACACTCAACCGTATCAAAAACTTCTTTGAGACATACAAGATGCTTGAGCCTAACAAGTGGGTAAAAGTAAGTGGATTCAAAGATAAAGCAGCAGCAGCTGAGATCCTTGAAAAAGCGATGAAAAACTACAAATAAATGTTTTGTGCAGATAACCGCTACAGGTTATCTGCACCCCTTTCAACTAAATCTCCAACTCTTTTTCTCTATTGTCAAAATAGCGGTTAACACCCTCTACAATACCATCAACGATTCGCTCTTGGTAATCTGCACGGAAGAGACGCTGACGCTCTTTGGGGTTTGTCATGTAACCCACCTCAACCAAGATCGAAGGACGACTCGCTCCTACAAGCACATAAAAAGGTGCCGGGCGTACACCACCATCTTTGACATCGCGGTAGCCCCTTTTTAGCTGCTTAACCATACCGTGTTGTACATCGATAGCCAACTTGTTACTCTCTATAATTTTAGGGCCATTAAGAACAGAGTCGATGATGACATTTTTGCTCAAAGCATCCTGGCCTTTGAGTACAGAGGCGTTCTCTCTAGCGGCAATACGCTGAGACTTGGCATCACGTGTCTTTTGCAAAAAGTATGTCTCAACCCCTTCGACTACATTGAAACGACTCTTGTTGGCAATTGCATTGGCATGAATAGAGATAAAAAGATCGGCATCTTTTCTATCGGCAATGCGGGTACGCTGCCCCAAGGTTAGAAATCTGTCACTTCCTCGAGTCATATAGACACGGTACCCCTCACGCTTTAGACGACGTTGCAGCCTTTTTACAATTTGAAGTACCACATCCTTCTCTTTTTTCCCACCACTTTGAGCACCGGAATCATGTCCACCATGCCCAGCATCTATTACAATAAGGCGATTGGAACGATCTGGCCCACCACACCCTTGTAACAACAACCATACAACCAAAAAAATTCCCAAATAGCGTTTCATTAGAGTTCAATTTCCCTTTTTCTATTTTTAAGATATCTATCTATCCCTTCTGCGATCCCTTTGGCGATCAACTCCTGATATCTGGCACTAAAGAGTCTTTTTCGCTCCAGAGGATGCGAAATATACCCCACCTCTACCAAAATAGAGGGACGACTTGCCCCAACAAGTACCCAGAAAGGTGCGTGTCTGACACCACCATCTTTTACACCATTGTAGCGGCTTCGCAAATTGGCCAACATACCTCTTTGTACATCAATGGCCAGTTTATTACTCTCTATGATCTTGGGCCCGTTTAACACGGAGTCAACAATCACCTTTTTACTTAAACGGCTCCCTGCCCCTTTTAGTACAGCCGCATTTTCTCTCTCTGCAATCCGTTGGGACTTTGCATCACGTGTCTTTTGCAAATAGAATGTCTCGACACCATGTACCTTTCCCCAAAGCCTTCTAGGTACAGAGTTTGCATGGATCGAAACAAACACCTTTGCATCTTTTTTATCGGCAATTTTGGTACGCTGCGGTAACTTGAGGAAGCGATCGTTGCGTCTTGTAAGGTAGACACGATACCCTTTCTTCTTAAGGTGTTTCTCGACACGTTTGGCAATTTGAAGTACCAGATCTTTCTCTCTTTTGCCTCTGGCAACTGCACCTGCATCATGTCCTCCATGCCCCGGATCGATAACGATCAATTCACCCTTTGACTGCCCATAATGTGTGGGCATCAGTTTTGCTTTATTGTTGTAAGGCTCATGCTTCTTAGGTGTTTTCTTTTTGGGTGGATGCTTAGATTTTGGCTTCTTCTTTTTGGATGTTTCATGATGGGTAGGCTTTTTAACCGGTTTTGCTCTTGGTTTTGGCTTTACGGTAAAGGGAGGAAGCGGTATATGGTAGGCATTGTAGGCAAAGAGTGGGCGGTAGGGGTTACACCCATACGCCTTACCTGTCTCCAGCACTACCCTAACGGTAGTAGGCTTATACTGAGAGATACGAATCGAGGCACAGTGGCTACTCTTAAGCCCTTTTGCTACACGTGAACTTTTTAGTTTTGCCTGAGGAATATCAAAGATCTCACGATAGGGGTGATTGAGTGTAAAGTGATGGATCTTGCTCTTTTGATACCCCCCGTTAAAGTATAGACGTAGCTCCCCCTTTTTGATCTCTGCTTTCTCCAAAACAGCAATGGAGGCGTATGCCCAGCTAAGTGTGAGCATTAAAAAGAGCATTAAAGCTTTCACGCTAAGACTCTTCTCCGTTCATCAGCTTGTGCATCAGCTCTTTAACGGTAATGATCTCATTGAGTTTGTAACCATTGGCACCGGTAAAGAAGAGGCCTGTCTCGGCAATACCGTCATATGCATCTGTCAAACGATCTGCAATACAGTAGCCTACCACTTTGGCCTCTTCTCCACGGTTACATGGGGTAACACAGTTGGAGATACAGGCGATCTTTGGTGCCGTACCCTCTTCGATACGTCTATGAAGCTCCGACTTCACTCCCCGTGCGGGGTAACCTACCGGTGACTTAAAGAGTTTAATATCTTCCTCTTTGGCATTGACGATCATCTGTTTCATTACATCACTGGCATCACACTCAACGGTACCAATAAAACGGGTACCCATCTGAACACCACTTGCACCCAGCTCTATCATACGTGCGATATCATCATGATCCCACACACCACCAGCGGCAATCACAGGAATATCACCCCAGTTCTTTGCCTCTTCGACTACCGGTGGCAAGATCGCTTCAAGTTGATTTTCCGGCAAGAAGCACTCATCATACTTAAAGCCCTGATGCCCACCACTCAAAGGCCCCTCTACAATAACAGCATCTGGCAGTCTGTCGTGTGTTTTTTTCCAGCGACGACACAGGATCTTCAGTGCTTTTGCTGTAGAGACGATAGGAATGAGTGCAACATCAGGATACTCTTTTGCCGCCTCTGGCATGGTTAGAGGCAGTCCGGCACCGGTAATGATCATGTCTGCTCCCGCTTCACAGGCATCGGCTACTACTCTGTCATAATCACTCTGAGCATAAAGGATATTAACAGCCAGTGGTTTGTCACCACAGATCTCTCTGGCATTCTCCATAATGTGTTTGAGTGCTTTGGCTGAGTAGAAGTTTGTCGCTTCAAGTGGACGCTTCTCTCGTCCGGCCACTTCACTCTCATCTAGGTACATACGGTTTTTGTATGCACCTGTACCCACCGCAGAGACGACACCCAGTCCTCCCTCTTTACTCACGGTACCTGCCAGTTGATCCCAACTGATACCAACACCCATTCCCCCTTGGATAATAGGCTTCTGTATTGTGTGTTTTCCGATTTTTAATGGCTGAAATGACATGACTACCCCACTTTCACTTTTGCAAATTTACGTTTTCCTACCTGAAGTACATACTTCCCTTGTGGTAGGTTCATCTTCTCATCTGTTACCTTCTCTTGATCGACACGTACAGCACCTTGCTTAATGTCGCGTCGTGCTTGTGATGTTGAAGACTCGATTCCCGCTTCTACCAACGCTTTACATATCCAGATATCTGCCTCTACAGAGACTTCTGGCATATCGTCAGGCAACTTGTTTGCTTTAAATACCTGATCGAATGCCGCTTTTGCCTCTTGTGCCGTTTTTTCATCATAAAAACGTGCCACCAATTCAAGTGCCAGATTCTCTTTGGCAACTTTAGGATGCAGTTTTCCCGATGCGACATCTGCTTTCATTTGAGCGATCTCTTCAAGAGACTTTTCACTCAAAAGCTCATAGTAACGCCACATCAACTCATCTGAAACCGAGAGTGTCTTGGCATAGATGTCGTTAGGGGCTTCGGTAATACCGATATAGTTGTTGAGTGATTTACTCATCTTCTGTACACCATCGAGCCCCTCTAAGATAGGCATCATCAAAACAGCCTGTTCTTTACCCACATTGTAGGTACGCTGTAGATGTCTTCCCATAAGAAGGTTGAACTTCTGATCGGTACCACCGATCTCAATATCTGATTTAAGCTCTACAGAGTCATACCCTTGTAGCAACGGATAGATAAACTCTGAGATAGAGATGCTCTGTCCCGCTTTATATCGCTTTTCAAAATCGTCACGTTCTAGCATACGTGCCACGTTAAATGTCGTTGTCAAAGCCACCATTCCCGATGCCCCCAGTGCATCAAGCCAGGTCGAGTTAAATACCACATCGGTTTTTGATTCATCCAAAATATTAAATACCTGATCGGTGTAGGTTTTGGCATTGGAGAGAATAGTCTCTCTGTCGAGGACTTTACGTGTTTCACTCTTTCCTGTCGGATCACCGATGGTTGCGGTAAAGTCACCAATAAGCAGTTGAATACGTCCACCATGCTCTTGAAATACTTTTAGCTTTTGAAGCAGTACCGTATGTCCAAGGTGAAGATCTGCACCCGTTGGATCAAATCCCGCTTTGACTGTATAGTTCTCTCCTGTTTCATAAAAACGCTTTACAAGTGTCTCGATACGCTCCATATCGATAATTTCAGCTGTACCTCGCTGAATCTCTTCTAGTGCTCTTGTTACCATATCTTTCCTTCTTTATCGTGTGCTACACTTATCTCAAAAGAGTTTTAGCACAACTCTTCTGAAACAAACCCAGCCTACCTACTTATTGTATGCATCATCAAGGCTTATCATCTCGACAAGTTTGAATTTTTGTGATAATTTCTCTTCCAAGACAGCTTTTTTTGACTCACTGCTCTCTACCTCAATACGACAGTAATCGGCACTCTCTGAGCTCTTGATCCCAAGCTCGATACTGATTACGTTCATATCTAGATCGGAGAGTTTTGTCAGCAGATCTGCCAAAACACCCTTTTGGTTTTGCAGACTGACAATCAGACGATAACGCGATAGGCGTTTCTCCAGCCAGTCAACAAATAACATCGGTTCACCTGCACATATCATCTCATAGGCTTGTTTGCACAATTTATGGTGTATAATAGCCTTTGTGTCCTTATAAAAAGCAACAATCTGATCACCAACTTTTGGGTGACAGCAGTAATCAAACTCTACACCATCGATTGGCTTATTACTCAAGAACTTAAAGTGATCGATACGCTTGATCTGTGGTTTTTTGTAGCCACGTTTCAAAAGTTCCCAAAAACGTACCTCATCTGTCCCCATATAGGCAGCTAGTTTATGGATCACCTCTTTATAGTAACTCTCTTGTTGTGGTACTTTGTGGAGTGTCTCTTGAAGCCCCATCTCTTCAATGCGGCGTTTAATCTCAGCAACCGGCTGATCAAAAATAAGGCTTAACATATTGTATGCAGAGAGCATATCTGTCTCTTTCAATCTGGCACGGCAATGGCTTCGAATTCCCTCTTTGGCACGTGATGTCTTGACACTGTCTAGCCATGAGCAGTGCAGACGAGGCTTTGTATCTTTTTCGATCCGTACAATATCGCCATTTTTCAGTACTGTCAGCAGTGATGCTTTCTGCTTATTGACAACAGCTCCGGCAGCATACATACCCACCTCAGAGTGGATCGCATAGGCAAAATCAAGTGCTACCGAGCCTTTTGGCAGGGTATAGTAGTCCCCTTTGGGAGAGAATACCGTAATATCTTCGGAGAAGAGATCACTCTTTGCCAGTTCATAAAACTCCTCTACCGACTCATTTTGGTACGAGAGCCCTTCAAGCCATTGAAGATTGACACCGTTACCCCCCTCTTTGTACTTCCAGTGGGCAGCAACACCATACTCTGCAAGATGATGCATCTCTTTGGTACGTATTTGGGCCTCTACAATCCCCTCTTCATTAAAGAGTGTTGTATGGATGGTTTTGTAACCATTCTCTTTGGGTACGGCGATGTAGTCTTTAAAGCGTGAAATAAGCGGGGTAAAGTGCAGATGCATCACACCCAATACACGGTAACACTCAAGCGGCTCTTCTACAATGACACGTATGGCCAAAAGATCCAGCACCTCTTCAATACTTACCCCTTTGCGTTGCATCTTGAGGTAGATTGAGTAGTAGTGCTTGACACGCCCTATGATCTCATAACTCTCATCTGAAAAGCCCTCTTGTGCCATGAGATGCTTTACTTTCTGTATGAAAGCGTTGAGTTTAAACTGTAGATCCTGGGCGTGTTCTTGAATATAGTGTTCGATCTTGGCGTAATCGTCAGGGTAGATGTAGTAGAAACTAAGATCTTCGAGATGGTTTTTCAGTCGAGAGATTCCCAAGCGGTGTGCAATAGGAGCGTAGACAACCAGTGTCTCCTCTGCGATACGTTTTTGTTTATGTGAAGGAAGAGCATCTAGTGTCAACATGTTATGTAGCCGATCACACAGCTTAATCACCAATACACGGATATCTTTGATCGATGCAATCAGCATCTTTCGGAACGTGAGTGCAGAAGAGATCAGTTTTTCGTTAGAACCTGAAGGCAAGAGCTTCTCGTCACGAATCTCAACGATCTTGGTGAGTCCCTCCACCATATGAGCGACATCTTTGCCAAAACGCTCTTGAATATCGGAAAGTTCGTAGGGGGTATCTTCAACCACATCATGTAGCAGTGCCGCTTGTACCATTGTCTCATCATTGGAGACAGCCGCTGTAATCACAGCCACTAAAATAGGATGCACAATATAGGGTTCACCACTCTTACGCTTCTGCCCCTCATGTGCCTTAATGGCAAATGCTAATGCATCTTGGGTTTTTGAAGTATGCTCCGGGAGTTGTTCCCAGAGCAGCTTTGTAGCCTCCTCAACAGTACGGGTCTCTTTGACATTTGTGAGGAGTGTATCCAAGGGGCTTACCCCTCTAGATTAACAGTCAGTTTTCCCTCTGCAATCTCTTGGAGTGCAATATCGGTATGTTTTACCATTTTAGGATCAGCATCTACAAGTGGGTGTGCCCCTCTTGCAATCTCTTCTGCTCTTTTTCCAACGGCATTTGCCAATAGGTATTTATCGTAATCGACTCTTTCAAGTGCTTTTGCTGTTAACTGTTCTGTTCTCATACTGGTTCCTTCTTCTAAATAGTTATTTTACAATTGAGCAGAGTCTCATATCGCCATTGATGATTTTCATCAAGTTACCCTTCTCAAACATGTTACAGACTACAATAGGTAGCCCATTCTCTTTGGCCAATGCGATGGAGGTATCGTCCATCACTTTAATATGATCGTTCAAAGCCTGATCGTAAGTGAGTGTCTCAAGCTTTACTGCATCATCAAACTTGTTGGGATCTTTGTCATATACACCATCTACCTTTGTCGCTTTAATCAGTAGATCTGCCTCGATCTCAGAAGCTCTTAGTGTTGCTGCCGTATCGGTTGTAAAGTATGGGTTGCCCGTACCACCGGCAAATACAACCACACGCCCTTTCTCCAAATGGCGTCTGGCACGACGTACAATGAATGCTTCACCGATCTCTTGCATATCGATAGCCGAGAGGAGACGGGCACTCATGCCTGTATGTTCCAGTGCTTCTTGAATGGCAACACCGTTAATGACAGTGGCCAACATACCCATGTAGTCACCGGAGGTACGTTTAATGATACCGTCTGCCGCTGCAGTGACACCACGAATGATGTTACCACCGCCAACAACAATACCTACTTCAATACCGTTATCGACAAGCTCTTTGATCTCACCTGCAATATAGTTAAGGATCTTTGTATCGATCCCGTAGCCCTCTTTACCTGCTAATGCTTCACCTGAAAACTTTACCAAAACACGTTTAATCACGACACACCTCTTTTATGATTTCGCGATTATAGCCAAAAGTTGGTTAGGAGGGGTTTAAGCCCCATTTTAGAGACGGATCAACTTAAGGGGGTTGATATGTTTGGAGTTCTTTGTCGCCTGAAAGAGAAGCTTATGCTTTACCTTTCCTACCACGTACCCCTTTTTGATCTTCCTGCCTACTGTCAGATTCGGTGCAATTTTACTCAATCCTGCATAAACGGTATGCATACGGTTTCCATGGGCAACCACCACTACTTTCCCCAACATACTGGACTTACCGGCAAATACCACTTTTCCATTAAGCACATTGTAGACTTTTGCCGGTGAGGTGGGAGCCTGAAGGGTAATGGACTCATTAAATATCTTGATCTTATAGACAGGATCGATATAGGTTCCAAAACGCTTGATCAGCTTGGCTCCGGGAATGGGAGAGATGGTTTTACCACCACGATAGGCATAGACAGCCTCTTTTTTGTATGAAGAGTTGATATTGCGTACCTTTTGGCTCTCTTTTGCAATACGCTTCTTCTCTTCTGCTGCCTCTTTTGCCGCCTTTCTGGCTCTCTTTTTGGCCTCTTCTGTCTTGGCACGTTTGAGTGCAAGTGCCGCTTTTCGTGCCTTCTCTTTGGCTTTTGCTTTGGCAAGACGTAGTTTACGTTTACGCTCTTTCTCTCTACGCAATGCCTCTTTACGTGCGGCTGCTCTCTTTCTTGCCTCTTCTACCTCTTGTTTACGCAAAATATTGAGTTTTGCCAGTGTTGCCCGAAGGGCATTTTGACGATCTACAATCTTTTGTAACCGTGCGGTATACTTCTCTTCATCGGCAGAGAGACGCTTAAGAAGCTTCTCTTTCTTCTCTTTCTTCTCTGTATATGAGCGGCGTTTCTCAATAATACGTGCCAACGCTTTTTTGGTTTTGTTACGTCGATACTGCGTGTTGGCTTTTGCTTTTTTGAGTGTGCTGATTTCACTTTTGAGCTTTGCCAACATGCGGTTGTTCTGCTCACGCATCGTCTCATAAACCTCTTGCTCAATAATCGATTCTCTTGTCATCTCATGGGATTTCTCCATAGCGAAGTTTACAGAGAAGCGTTCTGCCAACAGCGAGAGAAAGGCACGTTTTTTAGTCTCTAGCATCTGACTTGTCTGCTCTAACTCTTTTTTAGACTCCTCTAGACTCTTTTTAAGCGAGATGTAGGTCTTTTGTGTCTCATTCTGATCACGTCCCAGGGCATCGATCTTCTTCTCCAGATAGGCGATCTCTTTCTCTGCTGCTTTTATGTCTTTGGCAATGCGATCGAGCTGTCTGGTTGTCTTTTGCTGTTCACGCTCTACCGCAGAGAGGTTCTTCTTTGAAGAGGAGATCTTCTTGACAGTTGTACTGGTTGCCCCCAGCATAATACAGCTGAACAAAAAAAGAGCTAAGAGCCGTTTCACGCTTCTCTCCCTTTGCTCGATACCACCACACTATAGACAGCTACGATCACTAAAAGAAGGGCAATACCAAGCAAAATACCTATATCTTGCATCAAGAAGAGCTCATGCTGTTTTTGTACCAGCATATCGATACCACTTTGCGGTGCCCAGACAAGCTTGACATAGAAGAAGATTGCCGAGGTAAGCAGTGTAGCAATAATGGCATCAAAGATGGCAATTTTAAAGAGCACTCCCGAACGAAGCATCAAGGGGGCACCAAAGATCTCCATCACACGCATCCGCTCCTCGTGGGCATACTTCCATATCTCCATCTGCTTTACAATCAAAAAGAGACTCACTACCCCCATAAAACCAATAAACACCTTCAACAAGAACTTGATCAGTGAAAAGAGTCGATAGGCAGAACTGTAGCTGCTACCAAATGTCTCTACCCGCTTGATCTGCGGATCAGAACGTAGATCTGACTTGATCTTCTCAAGTGCCTCTGTACCCAGGTAGCTGTCGAGGCCGACATTGTAGAAGTAAGGGAGAGATTTCAAGATCTCTGCTCTACTTGCATCATCTAACCCTTTTGCCGCCTGTTCCACAATGGTTTTTCGCTCAATCTCTTCTACTTTTGAGATATGACTGTTTAAGAGCTTCAATCGAGAAAGATCGAGTGGCTCTTTTGAGACAACCAACATCGTATAGCCCTCTTTGAGACGCTTTTCGTAACTATCGGTTGTTCTGTCAAAAACCAAAAAGAAC
>Ga0256843_1002235_pt1 | contig 14315 bp, 8 predicted proteins | sample AlvinellametaG_FD_191572 | JGI IMG/M metagenome (GOLD analysis project Ga0256843, IMG submission 191572) | Pompeii worm associated microbial communities from hydrothermal vent at the East Pacific Rise, Pacific Ocean - Alvinella | ecosystem: Host-associated > Annelida > Integument > Unclassified ... | reverse complement strand
ATCAGACCCTGATGTAGCAAACCATCTACGTGATTTATTGCATCCGCATAATGGCAGTTTTTTTTCGGGACATGCATCCAATTCTACACTTTTTGTGTGGTTTAGCATTTATATTTTGAGAAAATACTCAAAATACAGCTATTTTCTAGCCCTGTGGTGGTTACTTTTTATGTACAGCCGTATTTATGTAGGCGTGCATTATCCTTCGGATATTATTGTCGGTATCTTATGTGGCTTGTCAGTGTTTTCTTTGGCGCGTATATTGCATAAAAGACTGATGGACAAAATGATATAAGGTCAAATATCTTTACTTTTTTTGTCATCAAGACAAATCCGTAATTCAAAAAATTAATGTAAATTTGTAGGCTTAAAAAATTTGAAAAATGAAGATATCATACAACTGGTTAAAACAATTTATCGAAACAGATTGGGATGCAGAAAAAACAGGCGAGTTGCTTACAGACTTAGGCTTGGAAGTAGAAGGAATTGAAAAATTTGAAAGTCTGAAAGGAGGCTTAAAAGGTGTGGTAACTGCCAAAGTTTTGGAAGTTAAGAAACACGAGAATTCGGATCACCTTTCGGTTACCAAAGTAGATTTTGGCGATGGTGTACCCGTGCAAATAGTATGTGGCGCGCCCAATGTTGCCGAAGGACAGATTGTGCCTGTTGCCACAGTCGGTACCGTTTTGTATGATGATGAGGGAAAAGATTTTAAAATCAAAAAGAGTAAAATCAGAGGCGAAGAAAGCTTTGGAATGATTTGCTCCGAAGACGAATTGGGTTTAGGCACTTCGCATGACGGCATCATGGTTTTTGACGAAGATGTGCCCGCCGGTAAACCTATTGCCGAAATATATGATATCGAACAAGATGAAGTTTTTGAAATCGGATTAACACCCAACCGTTCAGATGCTATGAGTCATATGGGCGTGGCGCGTGATTTAAAAGCCGGTTTTGAACATTTAGGAATTACAACCAAATTTGTAACGCCTACCACTTCAAAATTTAATATTGACAGTAAAACACGTCCTGTTCAAATAGAAATTGAAAATCCCGATAAATGTTACCGTTATGCAGGTATTACCATTAAAGGTGTTACCGTAGGCGAATCGCCCAAATGGATACAAAACAGACTGAAAGCAATCGGTTTAACACCTATCAATAATATTGTTGATATTACCAATTATATCATGCACGATATCGGTCAACCATTACATGCCTTTGATTTAGAAAAAATTCACGGTCAAAAAATTATTGTCAAAACTGCCGAGCCGGGGGATAAACTTACGACACTCGACGGAGTTGAACGAGAATTACATCCCGAAGATTTAATTATTTACAATGAAAAAAATCCGATGGTTATTGCCGGTGTCTTTGGTGGTATTGATTCAGGTATTTCAGATACAACCACCGATATTTTTATCGAAAGTGCCTACTTTGAACCGGTAACTGTCAGAAAATCAGCTAAACGTCATGGTTTAAACACCGATTCATCGTTCCGTTTTGAAAGAGGTATCGATCCCGAACTAACGGTTTACGCACTCAAACGTGCCGTTGTTATGATCAAAGAATTTGCAGGAGGCGAAATTGTTACAGACCTTATCGACTTGCAACCCAAAAAGATTGAACCTCATAAAATATCGCTTTCATATGAGTATTTCAACAGAATTGTCGGTAATAAAATAGACAAAAATATTATTAAAAATATCTTAGCTTCCTTGGATATCAAACTGGATTCTGAAACAGAAAACGGTTTAAATCTGACCGTGCCTTCTTATCGCGTAGATGTAACACGTCCTGCCGATATTGTTGAAGAAATTTTAAGAGTATATGGGTATAACAATGTCGAATTTTCGACCAAAATCAATGCCAGTGTCGAACCTTCCGACCGTTTTGCATCATATAAACTCGAGAATATTATTGCCGATCAGCTCAAAGCAAACGGATTTACCGAAATCATGTCAAATTCATTGACAACACCTAAATATATAAAATTATCAGACGATATTAACGAACAATCAACCGTGACAATTCTCAATCCGTTGAGTCAGGATTTATGCGTACTACGCCAATCTATGTTATTTACCGGTTTAGAGTCGGTTATCTATAATATAAATCGCAAAAAGTCTGATTTAAAATTGTTTGAATTTGGCAAAATATACAATCAATATGGCGAAGGAAAATACCAAGAAGACAAAAGACTCGGTATTTTTATTACCGGAAATATGCAACCTGAAAATTGGATTACCAAACCCGAAAAATCAGATTATTACAATTTGAAAGGGACTGTTGAAGCAATTTTAAGCCGTTTTGGTATTCGTAATTATCATATCAAACCTGCTAAAACCAACGATTTACTCGATGCTATTAATATTTCAGTCAACAAAAAACCATTGGTTGTTTTAGGAAAAGTTCATAAGAAAATTCTGAAAAACTTTGGTATTAATGCCGATGTGTATTATGCCGATGTCAACTGGGATAACCTACAACATGCTGCGCGTAGTTTTGCACAAGTAAAATACAACGAAATACCCAAATTTCCTGCTGTTCGTCGTGATTTAGCTTTGGAATTAGATACAAATATTCAATTTAAGGATATTTACGATGCAGCTTTTAAAGCCGAAAAAAAACTATTGGTTGGCGTTGATTTATTTGATGTTTACGAAGGCGACAAAATTGCCGAAGGTAAAAAATCGTACGCCCTTAGTTTTATGCTTCAAGACAAATTTAAAACACTGAATGACAAGGTTATTGATAAAACAATGCAACGTATCTTAAATAGTTTTGAAAGACAATTTAATGCTAAGTTGAGAGGGTAGTTTTCTTGATTTTATTTTGACAGAACGCTGCAATTTCTTCCGGATTTTGTATGCTAACTAGTACTATTTCTTTTATAAAGATTAGTTCTTTATTGTAATCGTTTATAATGTCTTCTTTATAGTATAATCTTATGTGCAAGTCTCCCTGATTGTTGCTTGATGTATATATTTTTGTGGATGGGTTAAAGTGATGCCATTTAATCATGACAATATCTTCATCTGCAAGTGCAATTAAGTGCGTATCCGTTCCAACAAAGATTGGGCGTTTTGCAAACAGCAATTTTAATGACGTAAGAAATTGATCTTTGGCTACCAATAATGTGATATATACAAAAAGCAGTCCTGTAATAACAAATAAGATTAGCTGCCATATTGAAACATGATACCAAAAACTTGTCGAAAAAAAGTTGTATTTTATAGATAAGACTCTATACACAATGACAACACCCAGCATAAAGAACATATACGCACTAAAGCCAATTAGCACGAGTGAAATGATATTGAAAATATACTCCTTTTTGCCTTCAACAATAAATCCTACTTCATGATTTTTGAGTAGTTCACTATGTTTTTCTAGTAGCTTGTTTTGAATTATTTTGGATGGCATTTAAAATATTTTGTTGAATTATTATAAGGATTTAATAAACAAATCTTTTAGTATCTTTCAAGCGTTGTTTGTCTCCTGAAAGTTTTTGAAACAAAAAGAAATTATCCGGCAACTCATTAAAATCCAGGATAAAAATTCAAGCCAAAATAGCCTCTGTTTCCTGTTTTTAAACTCAAAGGAAAAGCATAGTAGGGTTGAATAATTATCTGTCCGAAAAGGTTTATTCTTGCTGAAAGTCCTGTACTGTAAATAGGGTAACGTACGCTTCTGTCAGTATCTTTTTTAAGAGATAAAGTATTGCCCGAATCCCAAATAAGTCCGGCATCAACAAAGAAATTAATATCTGTAAAAAACATTCCGGATTTAATTACCGCTAAACGCTTAGGGCCTGTAAAAGGCAATCGTACTTCAAAATTGGCTAATAACATCTTACTACCCATCAGTTGATTATATCCTAAACTATTAGGGTCAACCATGGCACTTTCGTACATAGCTTCGTATGAGTAGCCACGAACAAAATAGTCATATCCTAAATAGAGTGGTGGTAAAACACCTCCGTTATTATAATAATTCTTTTCAGCATCGGGACCAAATCTGTTGTAATGACTAGCTTTAAAAGCAAAAGTAACCGGTTTTACAAAAATATACTTTCTAAAATCGGCTGTAAAAGTAGATAAACTATTCTTGCCAAAATATTTTTGCAAACCCACTCTAAAACGTTGTCCTTTCATAGGAGCCGTCATGCCAAAAACAGAGTTGTCTCCTACAAATGCGGTGTTTATTTCGTGGAAATTAAAACCATCAGGCGATTCTTCATCTTTGCGTTCATAACCCAAATATCCGTAGCCTCCATAATAAGGGTCGTAATTGAGATAGTAATAATTATCACTTCTAATCATATATGAATAATGTGCCAACGAAGCACCCGCTTCTACACGCAATGTCTTTGAAAACGGATAAGATGAAAACACTCCTATTTTTTCTTCAAACATACGAATAGTATATATTTTATAATTATCTACCGCTTGAGTACCTGTTCTTGTTTCAATATTCTCTCTGCTAATCATTTGATAATAATTTCGATAAGGAATGTGCGATAACGAACCTCCCCAACCTATACGATGTTTTTGATTCAGATAAGCACCCATTACTGCAAAATCATAAATCTCACCGTTTAATGATGCCGCCGTATACAATTGATGTTGCCCTAAAATATCACTAAAGATCATGCTAACCCCACCGGACATGCTAGAACCGTACATAGAATTGGCGCCAATACCCAAACCTATATTGCTAATGTAATCCAGTTTGAATTTGGGTTTATACTTTTTACCTTCAATGTCGACAACTAAATTTTCATATTTATTGCGCAAAAGTCGCTCAACAACACTACGGTTTAAGTCAATGCTTGGTGGCAATAATGAGGGGGCTATATCAATATGTGTGTTGGTAATTTCGGTATGATAAAAATCGGTTATTTTATTTTTGACCAATTGATATTCATGGTTGATAAAATAATTATAAACAATTTCGCCGGTTACATTATTAACGGTAAATGCAGGAGAAAATTTGGTAATACCTGAGATGCCTGTAAAGAACTTGGTCATCCTAAAAACTTTATTATCCTCAAAACGATAGGCATACAAATCTCTAAATCCGTCAAAATCAGACACAAAAAATATTTCGCTATCATCAGCACTAAACTGCGGGTTCATATTATTGGCGCCTACCAAAATACCGGGATGTTCTTTCTTTTTGGTCTGAATATCTAAAATGCCAATGTGATATTTAGTTGGATAAATATGTTTTTTTAAGTAGTAATAATCTGTTGAAAAGACAATTTTTTTACCGTCATTTGACCAACTTGCTTGCATCTCGGCATATACGTCATGGGTGAGTTGCGTGGTTTTGTCTGTGTCAAAATTATATAAAAATAAATCGGAAATTCCATCTACTTGCCCTAGTAACAAAATGCTTTTACCATCGGGTGACCAAACGGGGTATGAGAAAGCTTGCAGGTCAGGAACGTCTAAGATGGTTGTCACTTTTGACCTGTCTACATTTACGATTGCCAATTGATTTTTACCGTGTTTAAATACAACATAGGCAAATTGTTTGCTATCGGGCGACCAAGTGCCTGCTGACTCGTAGGCATCAATGGCATCGATATGGTTATTCATCGATTTTGAAGCAATTCTGCGTGTTTTTCCGGTTTTTAAATCGGCGATATATAAGTCCATCGAAAGGACATTCTTTTCAGATAGAAATATCATCTTTTTGCCATCCGGACTAATAACAGGAGAAACATTCATGGTACCGGAATTGTGTTTGTCAAAAATCACTTTTCCCAAAGCAAGTGAATCTCTTCCTTTTATAAATTGTTTGTAATACTTTTCGTTACCGGCTTTCCATTGCTTAGACAAGGAGTCAAGTTTAACATGTAGTAACGTGTCGGTTGCTTGTTTTAAGCCCCAACGAAGCGTTTCCAAAAATAACGGTTTTACTTTATCATCGCCATAAGTACCACCTATATATGCCCAAAAATCTTGCCCGTATCGATATGGAAAATATTTGCTTTTATAGAGATCTTTAATCAATGGAAAATCATTGTGTAAAACGGCATCGCGCATCCACATGGCGGTATGTCCGTCGTATCTGCCCAACGATAAATATTCTGCCATTCCTTCGACCATCCAAAGGGGCGTATTACTTAAATTACTGAATGACAGCGAATCGTCAGACTTGACCATGTTGTACTGAAAAGCATGCACCATTTCGTGTCCCAGTACATGTTTTGTTTGTCCAAAAGAAGGACGAACCGGCATGGTTATACGTGTTTTTAACGCCTCGGTTACACCACCCGTACCGACACCTATACTGCCCGATATAGCTGTGGTTTGTTGAAAATCGGCATGGTTGTTATACAAAATAATTGGTATTTTGTAGGTAAAAGTATCCTGAAACATGCTGTAATGTCTGTTGTACCATTTTTCACTTTCATTTAAGAACACATTCCGTATAGAATCGTTTTTTAAATAAGAATACAATTCAATATGAGGCGTTTGAAACACCTTGAAATCAAACTGCTCATAGCGAGGCTTATTGCCTCCAAAATATTGTGCTTGTACTGTTATAGTTGATAAGAGAAAAATAATGAGCAGATATTTTGTTTTCATTTGTATTGCTTTTTTATTAAAAAATTATTTTTTTTGAAAAAATTCTGATTAATCAAAATTTTGTGTGCTGTTAATAGGCGCTTTTTGCACATTGACAACCTTTAAAGGTGTGTTGCTGTCGCCAATAAATGCAATAATTTCGCAATTGTTAATGTCATGTATTTGTGAAGGAATACTACCACTAAAATGATAAGTATAAACAGCGTTTGCTTGTGTGTCATTTTGTGTTATTGCAACGCCGTTATTTCCTGTGAGCGCTATTCGTAAGGTGTGGTTGTGTTCAAAATTGGGAATGGGGTTCTGCCCTCCGTAATAGGAAGTGGCATTAGATTGATCGGCATGTAAACCATTTTCGGCTAAATAAACCACTAAAAACAGATTTTCACTAGAAAAATCCATGTCAAATCGGGCTTGTACATCAATTGTCAGGTCTGTTCCGTTAATTGTCGAACTAATTGCCAGCCCCATAGGCTGATTTTTATTTAGCATTGTTTGTAATGAACTTACCTGTTCATCCCAAACAAAATCACGATTCACCAAAGGTGTTGGAAAAGCCGAAATATTATAAGTGCCTTTTAAATCGCTGATTTGATCATAACCAAACGGATCGTCTCCCGACCATCTTGCAAAATGAACCGCCACGGGAATAATGCGGTTGTTATTATGCACTGCTTCGTCAAGTTTAAAAGCCACCCGCGGACAGTTGACGCACCATGTGCCGGTAAAATCTTCGACCAATACTTTGGTAGTGTGCTGCGGTTCGATAGCGTTTATGGTTACAAAATCGCTTACTTTTGTAACACCATCAAGGGTAATACTTGCTGATATTTGGTAGCTTGCAGCATGGTCAAAGCGTAAAATGTTAGAGCTTTGCGCCGTGCCGTCAACAAAAAATGTGGTATTTGCCGAAATGTCATTACCCGAAGCATCTTTGGCTATAAATGGCAAATCATAATCGGTAATTACCTGGTTGCCATATTTACTGCTGATATAAATTTTGTTATTGGCATCAATGCCCTCTTCTTCGATATTACAAGATGTAAATACTGCAATCAGAGCAAAAATAAAAAGATGTATTTTTTTCATTTTAATAATTTGTTTGTGAATGGCTAAAATTAATAAAAAAAATCAATAGTTTGTCACTACGAATCATTGTCATTATCAAAAATCGTTCCTTTTGACAGGTAATTTGTAAAAATTAACATTTTTTTACTGAATCACGGAAATGTTATATAGTTCAGCTTGGTTTATAATTCGTAATTCTCAATTCGTATCCCGATAGCTATCGGGACATAATTCATAATTCATAATTGATAATTGATAATTGCCTATTCCAGTCCCGCTCGTTTTAGCAACGCATCAACCTTTGGCTTGTGTCCTCTAAAATCGATATACAAATCCATGGGATGTTTGGTACCTCCGGAGGATAATAAAACTTTGAATTTTTGTGCTGTTTCTTTATTGAAAATGCCTTTTTCTTGAAACAGTGCAAAAGCATCGGCATCGAGTACTTCTGCCCATTTGTAGGAATAGTACCCCGAAGAATAGCCGCCGGGAAAAATATGGCTAAATGCCACACTCATATTGTTTTCTTTATGATGTGGAACTAATTGTGTTTTTTGAAAAACTTTTTCTTCAAAATTACCAACATTTTTAATACTTTCAGGACTTTCATTATGATGCCAAGCCATGTCTAAATAGCCAAAACTCAATTGTCTGGTTGTGGCATAAGCTTCCATAAATTGCATCGATTTTTTAATCTTTTCAATCAATTCATCCGGAATAGTTTCGCCGGTTTGATAGTGTTGTGCAAACATGGACAGCGCTTCTTTTTCATAGGCAAAATTCTCCATAAACTGTGAGGGTAATTCAACAAAATCCCAATAAACACTAGTGCCCGATAAGCTTGGGTATTGTGTGTTTGCCAGCATGCCGTGTAGGGCATGACCAAATTCATGAAACAGGGTGGTTACTTCGTTAAAACTCAATAAACTGGGTTTGGTTTCGGTGGGTTTGGTAAAATTACAAACGATTGAAATATGTGGGCGAGAATTAATTCCTTCCTTTTGCCATTGCGACTTATAGGAGGTCATCCAAGCACCTTGACGCTTACCTTTTCTAGGAAAAAAATCGGTGTAAAAATAAGCGATAAAATTATTGTTTTCGTCGGTTACTTTATAGGTTTTAACATCTTCGTGGTATTTATCAATATCATTGATTTCGTTAAAATGCAAACCGTATAGTTTTGTAGCAATATCAAAAACACCTTGTGTTACTTTTTCCAATTGAAAATAAGGTTTGATGATTTCTTCATCCAAATCGAGCGTTTGCTTTTTTAGCTTTTCGATATAATAGCTGACATCCCACTTTTCGAGTTGGCTAATGCCATCTTTCTCTGCCATTTTGGCTAGTTCTTTAAACTCTTTTTGCGCAGCAGGATAGGCAGGCGTATATAAATCGTCAAGAAATTGCGTGACGGTTTTTGGGTTTTTTGCCATGCGTTCTTCCAGCACAAAATCGGCATGTGTGTTATACCCAAGTAGTTTAGCGCGTTCTTTTCGAAGTTTAACAATCTCTAATACATTTTGGCTGTTGTTAAAGTCATTGTTTTGGTAAGCGCGTGCACCATATGCCAACGCCATCTTTTTTCGTAGTGCCCTATTTTCGGCATATTTCATAAATGGTACATAAGAAGGGTAATGCAAGGTGAATATCCACCCCTCTTTGTTCATTTGCTTGGCTGTTTGGGCTGCTGCGGCAATGATGTCATCGGTGAGTCCTGCCAAATCGTCTTTATGGGTGATATGTAGTTGAAAAGCATTGGTTTCTTCCAGCACATTCTTGCTGTAATCGAGTTTTAATTTAGTCAATTTTTGGTCAATTTCGCGTAATTTTGTTTTAGCGGATTCGTCTAGATTAGCGCCATTTCTAACAAAACTCTTATAGGTTTTTTGCAATAGCATGCTTTGTTCGTCATTCAAATCAAATTCTTTTTGTTTGTCGAAAACGTATTTTATTCGACTGAACAATTCCGGATTAAGTTTTATATCGTTATAAAAAGCAGTAAGTTTAGGCATTACTTTGTCAGCAACATCCTGTAAGTCTTTGCTTGTTTCGGCACTGTTTAGGTTTGATAAAATGCTCGTAATTCTATCTAATTGCATACCTGTAAATTCCAGCGCTTCGATGGTGTTTTTAAAAGTCGGTTTGTCAGTATTTTGACTTAGTTGTGTAATTTCAGCACGCGTTTCATCAATATATTTATCAATGGCGGTTTCAAAATGTTGTGGCTGAATGCTTTCAAAAGGAGCGGTGTCAAATGTATGTAATAGCGGATTGCTCATGGTTGTATGATTTATATTTTTATGCAAAGATACGCTTTCGCGCGTAAGATTAAAAAGAATACTCAAACCGAGAACGATTAGTATAACGGCAAAAAGTTTGGCGATGATTTGTTCATATTTCTGATAAACTTGTAACGATTTTGGCGTAGTAAGCACAAATGAAATAAAACTAAACCATAAAAAAGTTATCACAATTAGCATAACACTAATGGCTATAAGTGTATACAAAGGCGTGTTTTGCGGAATAATAACAGAGAACAAACTCAGGAAATACAAAGAAACTTTTGGATTGAGAATATTGGTAAAAAAACCGATTTTAATGGCTTGTTTAGCATTAATCATTGGCGAATTTTGTCCGGTATTTGTGATAATATTTCGTTTTTGTTCCAACCAAATTTTTACACCTATATATATAATGTATAAAGCGCCTGTAATTTTGATTAAATTGAAGATATTCCGGTTGTGTTTCAGGATGTAAGCAATACCTGCCAAAGAGTAAGTTATATGTACCCCAATACCGATGCTAATACCCAAGGCTGTATAAACTGCTATTTTTCGGTTGTATTGCATGGCATTCTTAAGAACCATCAAAAAATCAGGTCCCGGACTCATAACCGCAAGTATATGTGTGATAAAAACCAAACCAATAAGCGAAAAATATTCCATAATGTAATTGCTTTTCTGTACCTTTGTGTTTATTCAATTTTGAGATAAAAAATGAACGCTAAGTTACAAACTTTTATTAATTTTTTTGTACGAAATAATCAACTGAAAAACTATTTGTTTTTCTTTGTTATTTCGGTATTTCTATGGTTTTTATCCAATTTATCGCAAGAATATAAATATTGGCTTAGCATTCCGATTGAATACACCAAAATCCCCGATGGTATTTTGCGCGAAAATTTACCCAAGGACACCCTGCAAATTGAGGTAGCAGCAAGTGGTTATCAAATTATTAAATTAAAGATGCAACAACCCGTTTTAAAAATTCCTGTAGCAAAACTATTAAATAAAAAAAGATTGATTACAGGAGATTATACAAATACAATCAATAATTTAATTGGTGAAGAAAATAATATTTTACGTATCATGCCTACGCAAATTGATTTTAAGTTGAGCAAAATGCGAAAGAAAAAAGTTAAAATACAAGCAGATATTTCATTAAAATACCGTTCTGGATATAAGAATAAGCAAAATATTAAGATATTACCCGATAGTTTATGGGTGTTTGGTTTGCCGAAAGAATTAGACAACCTGAACCAAATAAATACAAAACCGATAAGCTTAACCGACGTCTCAAGTGATATAAGCGGCAAAATAGCCTTAGATTTGCCCAAAGGTATTAAAAGTAATATTAAAGAAGTGTCATATAAAATACCCGTTGACCAGTTTGTAGCGATGGAAATCAAACTAAACTATGATTTGATAAATGTGCCTGATTCGGTTGAAGTTGTTTTGTTTCCCAAAAACGCAACGGTGCAATATAAGGTGTTTGAGTCTGATTATCAAAAGGTTAACAAAGATAAAATAAGAGTTAAATTAAATTTTAAAGACAGAGATAGTGTTTTACATCCCGAATTATTGATAAAAGATCAATATATTTTTGATGCACGTGTACACCCGGATAAGGTGGCATTTTTAATAAAAAACAAATAAAGATGTATATAGTAGGATTAACAGGCGGTATTGGTAGTGGCAAATCAACAGTTGCCCAAATTTTAACAAAATTTGGTGTTCCTGTATACAATTCAGACGAAAAGGCAAAATATTTAATGAATCATGATATTTCATTAGTCAAAAATATTGTAGAATTATTTGGTAGTCAAGCGTATACAGACAATAAGTTGAATCGAGCATATTTAGCCGAAATCGTTTTTTCGGACAAAGAAAAATTACATCAACTTGAAAAAATGGTGCATCCTGCAGTAAAAAATGACTTTCAAAAATGGGTTGCCGATCAAGATGCTGATTATGTGGTGATGGAAAATGCAGTTTTATTCAAATCAGGCATGGATAAATTAGTCGATTATGTTATTTTTGTCACTTCACCGATCGAAATTCGTGAAAAAAGAGTGGTAAACAGAGATAAAACAACAGTTGAGCAAGTGCGTAAGCGAATAAGTAATCAAGATAATGATGAAAAACTGTTAAAAAAATCAGATTATATCTTAATAAATAACGGTTCAATTTCAGAATTAGAGAAAAAGCTGAAAGAATTACACTCAAATCTTAAAAAAATGTTAAAAAAAAGTTAATATACATTTAATCCTTGTGCTAGTTTAATAATTTTAACATAATTTTGCTCGATGAAAAGGAGAAGTATTATTCTTTTAGTGATTTTTATGACGATTTCAGTTATTGGAATCAGAATAATGCAAGTAAGATTACGGGAGAATGATATAAAATTGCGAAATCAGCGATTTTATTACACGATGAATCAAGTTTTGTATGCCGTAGTCTCTAAGGCGCAAAATCAAGAAAAAGATAAATTTCTAAAAATTTATCGTGATACACAAGAAGATGAAGGCGGAGATATATATGAATATGTGTATAAAAAAGAGAATAAAAGTACCGGCGAAATATTTGCCTACAAGCACCTTGTTCTTGAGAAAGATGTAAAATTAAAATTACCTATTTCTGAAAAACAATTTGATTCCGTTTACGGAAAGATTAGTGTTTCAAAAGTTAAATCTAATTATTATAAAAATAGGACTTCGTCCAGAAAATTAGACAATCCTATTTTAGTCGATATTGCCAATAGGTATTTTGAACGAACAATAGAGGATATTGCCGTTATTCAACCTATTTACAAACGTGTAACTGTTGATAGTTTAAATAATTGGATTCAAGAGGAGTTAAAAAAACGCGGTATTAAATATAAGTACGAATTCGCTATTCTAAACGATAAAATTTTGACCAAAGTAAGGTCAAAACATTTTAAAAGCAATAGTGACCGGTACAAATATTATAAATTTAAAATATTTCCTGTTGTATCAGGATTAACAAAATACGAATTAGTTCTTGCATTTAATAAAAATGACCTGTTTCGACACGAAAGTATGCGGACACAGTTTTTGTCCGACTTGTTGATGTTTATCATTTTGGCTATTTATATCTTGACGATATATTTTATCATCCGTCAAAAAAAATTGTCTCAAATGAAAACAGATTTTATCAATAATATGACGCATGAGTTTAAAACACCCATCGCAACAATTAACCTGATTACCGATGCGATGAAATCGCCTAGAGTAATTAACGATGAAAAGCAATTAAAGCATTACATTGATATGTTGAAACAAGAAAATAAACGAATGTTAAGTCAGGTAGAAAATGTTTTGAGCCTGTCTGTACTCGACAAGATTGATCAGAAAATGGAGAAATATCCGGTCGATGTTGAAGAAATATTGGAAGATGCTATTCAACATGTCAGTCTGATTGTGCAAGACAAAAATGGGTTTATCGAAACCAATTTTAGTGCTGAAAACGCAACCGTGTTAGGTGACGAGGTGCTGATGACAAACATTTTTGTGAATATTTTAGATAATGCAGTGAAATATTCTAAAGAAGTACCCGAAATTGTCGTCAGTACATATAATGATGACAAAGGAAAACTCGTTATAGAGATTAGTGACAACGGTATCGGAATGAGTAAATCGGTTCAAAAAAAGATTTTTGATAAGTTTTACAGAGAAACTTCCGGTAATATTCATAATGTGAAAGGGCATGGTTTAGGACTTTCATATGTGCAAAAAGTAGTACACTCATTCGGAGGGAAAATCAGTGTGAAAAGTGTAAAAAATGAGGGAAGCGTTTTTTATGTCGTTTTTCCGGTGATTAAAGATAAATGAAATAAAATACAAACAAACGAACAAACAGAAATAAGATGATGGAATCAAATTACAAAATATTATTAGTAGAAGACGATATTAATTTTGGTGTTATACTGAGAGATTATTTAAGACTAAATGATTTTGATGTAACCCTAGCCAGAAATGGTATGGAAGGCTTCGAAAAATTTAAGAAAGATTATTTCAATCTAATTATACTTGATGTAATGATGCCTTATAAGGATGGATTTACATTAGCTAAAGAAATTAGAGCAAGAAATAAACAAGTGCCTTTAATCTTTTTAACAGCAAAAACCTTAAAAGAGGATATGCTAAAAGGCTATCAAATTGGTGCAGACGATTATATCAACAAACCTTTTGATTCAGAAGTGTTGTTGTATAAAATTAAAGCACTGTTAAACAGAAGGATACAACCTGTTGAAGAGAAAAAAGAAGAAGTGTTTAACTTTGAAATCGGAGACTTTAAATTCGATTCAAAATTAAGACAGCTTTTTTATAAAGACGAAGCGCCTGTAAAA
>Ga0256843_1002234_pt1 | contig 14316 bp, 12 predicted proteins | sample AlvinellametaG_FD_191572 | JGI IMG/M metagenome (GOLD analysis project Ga0256843, IMG submission 191572) | Pompeii worm associated microbial communities from hydrothermal vent at the East Pacific Rise, Pacific Ocean - Alvinella | ecosystem: Host-associated > Annelida > Integument > Unclassified ... | reverse complement strand
TGATATGATGGCACTTCAAAGATTAAAAGAGGCGTCAGAAAATGCGAAAAAAGAGCTTTCAGCAGCTACTGAGACAGAGATTAACTTGCCATTTATTACAGCTGATGCGAGTGGACCAAAACACCTTGTAATGAAACTTACAAGAGCTAAATTTGAGAGCTTGATTGATGATTTGGTGGAAAAGACTATCAAAAAGATTGATGAGGTATTAAAGGAGTCAAGTCTCAACAAAAGCCAAATCAAAGAGGTAATTATGGTCGGGGGAAGTACGAGAGTACCACTTGTCCAAGAGAGAGTAAAAGCTTACTTCGGTAAAGAGCTAAATAAATCTGTAAATCCTGATGAAGTAGTAGCTCTTGGTGCCGCGATTCAAGGTGGAGTATTGACTGGAGATGTAAAAGATGTATTATTGCTAGATGTGACTCCACTTAGCCTAGGAATTGAGACTCTTGGAGGAGTGACTACTAAAATCATCGAAAAAGGTACAACAATCCCTGTCAAAAAGTCTCAAGTCTTTAGTACTGCAGAGGATAATCAGCCAGCAGTTAGTATCCATGTAGTCCAAGGGGAGCGTGAGTTTGCTAGAGATAATAAATCACTTGGTATATTTGAGTTGACAGATATTCCACCAGCTCCAAGAGGTGTACCACAAATTGAGGTCACTTTCGATATCGATGCAAACGGAATCTTGACTGTAACTGCTCAAGATAAAACAACTGGTAAGTCAAAAGAGATTAAAATTACTGGAAGCTCAGGACTTAGCGAAGATGAGATTCAAAGAATGGTACAAGATGCAGAAAAACATAAAGCAGAAGATGAGAAGAGAAAAGCTCTCGTAGAAGCTAAAAACCAAGCTGATGCTCTAGTACACCAGACTAAGAAAACTCTGGGTGAGGTTGGAGATAAAGTAGATGCTTCTCTTAAATCAAATATTGAAAAAGTAGTCTCTGAGCTAGAAACTTTAGTAAAAGACGATAATACAACAAAAGGGCAATTAGATGCAAAAGTAAATGAGCTAAATACTCTAAATCAGACTCTAGCTCAACAAGCAGCTACAGCCGGAGAGCAACAAGGTGGAGCGCAAGCTCAAAACCAAAATAAAAAACCAAAAGATGATGATGTAATTGACGCAGAAGTTGAGTAGTCTTTTTAAAACTCTTCTCCCCCTTTTGGGGGAATAAAATCAAATCTAGCTATTTTTCTCAGATTAAAGGCTAAGCTATCTAAACTAATCGTTCTCTTTAATAATCGGAATATCCAAAGTGATACTATTTTCATCTAAAACGGCCATAATATCCAAAGAATCTGAGAGGTAATTGATATCTCTATCTTTATCTAAGTATCTACCATTTGCATCTATTTTGAGTCTAGCAATTGGATAACGCTTATCACTTAAGACCATAAATTCCCCAATAGTGATCTTCAAAGATATATCAATATAAGATGATTGGCGAAAACTCTCCAGAGATTTTCTTAATAGTTTGCTAAAATTATTCTGATCGATTTTTATCTTTGGCATATCCTTATCTACTAGTAAAGAGAGTTTTTGATTGTAGTTCATCTTAAAAAGTGAAATCGAAGCTTCAAGTAAAATATTAATATCTGTAGAAATAAGATTTTTTTTGTTGCTTCTTCTCTCTTTTGTACTTTTGGGGCGGTAGTAGAGTCTCAAAGCAATCCAATCTTCACTATTATAAGAGACACTAATTGCATAAAATTCAAGATGTTTGTAGTGCAGATTCATCAAAGATGTACTACTACCAAAGCTCTTTGGAGCATACTTAAGAGCAAGACTAAAAAGCTCCTTTTTATCGACATAGCCGAGTAAAATCTCTGCAGAGTTATTTAGCCAGATAATCTTACCATCATTTCCAAAGACAACTACAGGAGAGCTATCACTATCAATAATAAATTGATAATCAATCGATGCTGTATTCATGCAGTTTTTTCCTTAGGGTATTTCTATTGATTCCCAAAACCTCAGAGAGTTTTAGTTGAGAGCCGTATCTTTGTAGACCAGCTTTTAGGAGAGGACGTTCCAAGATTCCTAAATTTTCTCTGTAGGCATTATGACCATCAAGAGTCTCCAAAAAATATTTAAAAAGAGCCTCTTCAATCTCTTGAGGATTCAAAGATGCTAAAAGAACCTCTTTATAGATTGAGGATTTGAGGGATTTGATATTTTGGGAGATATTAAGATGCTCCTTTGGAATATCAATCTCAAAATCAAGCATAAAATCATCTTTTGCCATTTTTAAAAAATAGTTCTTTAATATCTCAATATCCTCTACTCTCTCTTTGAGTGATGGGAGGTGATAGATAAAAGCAAATTTCTCATCAACGAACCTTTTATCTAATGTTTTATCAGCAATGGCTATTACTCTTTTGTGTTCAAAATCAAGAGAAAATGGGTCTTTTATCGCTTCAAAATCTCTAATTATTACTTCATCTTCTCTAGTCAAAATCTCTTTAATTACAGAAATATTCTCTTTTCCGCTAATAGAGATACTACTTGGAAAAATCTCCTTTACAAGTGAATATCTACCAGTGTAACGCTCACCAATAATAATTGTTGATACATAAAGATTTTTGACAACCCTCAAACCATCTAAAATACTTAAAACTCTTTTATCTTTTAGTTTAGGAAACTCCATACTGCCTCTTAGGACTATTTTTGTCCAAATATTATACATTTTGTTTTTATTATAAAGCTTATTTTGCACAAAATATAGTCTACTATTATCAATTTATGTCAAAACTATACAGTAAAAATAGATTTTAGAAGAAATAGAAGTAATATCTTTTTTATTACTAGAGAGAAGGTTATCTCTCTAGTAGAGGATAAAGTTTAAGGATTAAACGTTCATAAATCCTAAATCTTTGACATCAAAGTTTTTTAGTTCTGGTAAGACATAATCTAAGAGTTCACCTTCAACTCCAAACCACTTTAAGATTGTAGCATAGTGCTGACTCATAGAAGTTGTTGGGATTAATCTACCTTTTGAGTATAAATCATCATCACTTCCTAGAGTAAGATCAGGTAGAGTCCCATAAAGTCCACCTTTTACAGCTCCACCCATTACAAAATAGGTACCACCCCAAGCATGGTCTGTACCATCACCGTTATTTCCTGTACTTCTTCCAAAATCAGAAACATTTAAAATCGTAACATCATTCTCCATTCCCATATCTTTGAGAGCCAAATAGAAATCCCCTAAACCTAGACTTAAACCTCTAAGCTTTTTTGAGTGTTGATTTCTTTGGTTGTTGTGAGTATCATATCCACCATCTCCGATATAAAAAATTTGTCTTTTTAAACCTCTATTTTTGCCGATATAGGCTAATTTCGCCACAGCTTTTAGAGAACGAAGCATCCCAACATCTGCTAAGATTGGTTTATCTTGACTAAGTTGCTCATTTGTTGGCGCTGAAAATAACTCGCCACCATAGGCATTTGTACTGCTCCAAGTAGGAGCATTATTGTTCCAATCATCTACAATTGTATCTTGCATCTCAAAGGAGTGTTTTCTAATCTCATTGTAATATCTTCTAAATTTATCTCCCTTTGATATATCCATATAATTATTATGAAGATCTCTTCTAATACCATAATATGATGTAGGTCCATTACTACTTATAATTAGAGGTGTAGTTTGATCTCCATAAAACAGATGCTCACTTGAACCAATTCCAATATTAAATCCATAAATATCCCCACCATTTAATCCAATCCATCTATCAGCTAATCTACCAGCCCAGCCAGTAAAATCAAGCTCTCCAGCGATACCATTCATTACAAGTTTTGTCTGATGGTTGTGGGCAAAAAGAAATGGAGGAAGAGGTTTTACTTTACCTTTTAGCTCAGCCTTTGTAGAGGGCATTTCTAGATTCCCTAAATTTGCAATAACAGCAACTTTGCCTTGATTAACCAAATGAGCAACTTCAGGCATCAGAGCATTTGTGGCTACATCCATCCCTTCATGTTTATACATTCCTACTGTATAAGCATCTGGAAGAGAGTTATTTGTAGCGTAAGGATTTCCATTTGAGAGGACTAGACTATTTGTATCATCATCTGTTGGCAAAGTTAATTCATTATCCTCTACTCTAATTGAGTCTCTAATTCTTGCATAGTTTGGGTAACCACTCTTCTCATCGCTACTAGATGGAATAAACATGTTCATCCCATCATTTCCTCCACCTTGATAGATAATAACGATTGCTTTATACTCATCATTCTGGCTTTCTTCACCAAAAAGCTCCATTGGTAGAGCCAGAGATGATACTCCAGCTGCTGATATTTTTAAAAAATCTCTTCTATTAAACATCTCTTCTCTCCTACTCTGTCATAAATTTATCTGATGTAATAATTGCCCTATAAATAGACTTTATCACCTTAGACATTATCTGATGATGCTTAGCATACATTGTCTGGTCTCCTGCATATTTGTTGTATATCCATCTAGAATCTTCTACTACTATGGCATTGTAGATTACATCTTTTTCAGCTTGAGTAAGTAATCCACCTGTTAATTTATTATCGATATAGCTTATTAAATCTTTGACAGCTTGATTGATTCTTGCTTTCTCTTCATCATTAAGATCATCATCATCCTTTAACTGTTTGAAATCTCCATCTGTATCGCCATCGATTTTAAGCTCTAAAAAGTCATAATCATCTTTTAGGTCGACTAAAAATTTATCAGCACCAATATAATACATAGGAATATTACCATCTGCTGGAGCATGGTCTAAAAGTGTAACAATGTCTCTATATCTTCCATACCCTGTCTCAGTCAATTCATAAATCCCAGTTTTATAGACTCCTGAGAGTTGATAACGAATATCTTTGCTAATAGCTAATCTTACAGCATTACTAAATTTTATTAAGATAGTATCATCTTGAATTTGAACCTCTGGAGCATATGTTGGAGGAGTACCTTTAAACTCTGCACTATTTGGCACAAAGCTATTATCATAGAAATTAAATACAGTTGGAGCTAGTCCAGCACCTTGACCTAGATAACTCCTTGGGTCATTAAAGAGAAATTTATTTTTGACTCTTGTACAGTTACTAGCATTATCATCTTCTGGACCACCAAATTTACAGAAATACCAGTATGGAAGAGGCTTCACATTCATAGCCTTTAGAGATGAAATATACGCAATTAAAGGTTCTTTAAATTTTACACTTCTTAGATTTTTGATATCATCCCAAATCTCTTTATCTAGCAAAATAGCTTTTACTACTTTTTTTAGATCTCCATTAGTATTTGCAAAAATAGTGGCAACCCTTTGGACATAACTTGGAGAAGGGTTTGATTTTGTAAGTCTCATAATTAGATTTTTTGAGATGTAAGGGGCTACATTTTGATTACTCATAATAATATCAATAGCTTTTTTTACATCCTCTTCTCCACTAAGACCTGCTGGAATTGTTTGACCTAAGAGCTTCTTCTCCCCAAAATCATGATAATCAGCTGTAAACTCTACTGGATGAGTTAAATCTCCTGTAGTAAATCCAACAGAACCATAACTCCCATTTCTTTGTAAATCCCATCCAGTAAATACTCTAGAGAGTTCATTTACATCTTCTTGAGTATAAGTTGGGATTAGATTACCTTTACTATCTTTTTTAGGAGTCCCATCCATATTCAGCTCATTTAGACCAATCGAGAATAATTGCATAATTTCTCTTGCATAGTTCTCATCTGGATAAACTTTTACTCCCGCCTCATTCTCATGAAGCTTTTTACTTCCATTAAATGTCAAAAATAGAGACATCCCGGAGTTGAAAGAGATATCAGTTAGGAGCTGTTTATAGTTTCCTAGAGCATTTTTGGCCAAGATATCAAAATATCTTGAGAGTGCTTCTCCTCTTCTTATAAATATCGGTTCAAAATCACTCTCAACAATTATCTGACTCAAAGCATAAGCTACTTTTTGTCTAAGTTGATCTTTTGAGGTAACAGCAATATCAAACCAAGCACTCTCCATAAATCTACGAGAAAAGAATGATGCATATTGTTTATTAAATACGATATCATTATCAGCTAAATACTCCTCTACCGTATTCGGATTTTGATCTGGAACAGCTTCTTTTGCAAGCTTAATGGTTTTAATTAGGTATTGATCCTCTTCTAGAGGCATATTAAGCTGCTCTTCAACCCAAGCCTCTACTCCCATACTTCTGAGTTTTTCTATATCTTTTTGATTTGCTCCAAAACCAGCTTTCGATAAAAATCTAATCGCCATTGCATCGGTAAGCTTATCTCCTTTTGGAATATATGTATATTTTGGAGCTTTAGCCTTCTGAATTAAGTCATTTTCTACATTAGTTTTAGGATTTGCTTCTGAATTTAAAGTCTCCTGCAAATGTTCAATCGCATCCTCAGCAGAAACAAAATCAATATTAGGAATTATTTCCTTAATGAATTCTTGAATCTCTTCTAAAGAACTATCAAAAAGATTTAAATAGATATCTTTTAATTTTTCATTAAGTTTCTCTGAAATTACGATATCATTATTAGGATTTTGATCTTCATCAAAAGATTGGAGAAGTATAGATATCTTTTTGACATTAATATTTGCAGTTTCTTCTCTATCTAAGCCTAGTAGATCCTGAGGATAGACTTTTTTATCGGCTGGAAGTTTAGAAACACTTCCTAATTCAATATCACCTATATAAAAACTAACAGGCAGAGTCTCACATTCAAACTGCCCTTTACTAGCTGTAAAGCTATCTATTTTTCCGCATCTATAATTTACTCCAATGACAGCAGAGTCAACAAGATATCCTATAATCTTCTTTTGTTCCTTTGGTGAAGATGATGATATGTTAGAAGAGTTTGCTCCTCCTCCCCCACATCCACTTAGCATCAAAAGAGTACTTCCTACAGCAAAAGATATTAAACTTTTTTTAAATAGTTTTAATGAGACTTTTCTCACCACATCTCCTTAAGTTTCTTTTTTAAGGATTTTATCAAAAAAAGTTGAAAATAAGTTTTATTTTATGAGAAATATAAGTTTGATTTTTAATTATTTTTGTTATTTTAAGGAAAAGTCAAAAAGCTAACTTTTTGACTTTTCTTACAAAATTTATGAACTATTTTTTCTCTTTAGTAGTTCTTTTAGTTCTGCAATTTCAGCTTTTAGGGAGTGAATCTCTTCTAAAATTTCATCCTCTTTTTCTTTGATGTCTAGTTGAGTCTCTTCTTGCATCTCATTCATAGCATCTACTACTACTGCTACGATTAGATTTATCATTATAAATGTGGCAATAAATATAAACGGAATAAAAAATATCCAAGCTAAAGGGTGTTTTTCCATAATTGGACGTACAATGCCCATCGACCAAGATTCAAGCGTCATAATCTGGAAAAGTGTATAAAAACTCTCCCCCAAATCCCCAAACCACTCAGGAAAACTCTCTCCATAAAGATGAGTAGCCATTATGGCAAACATATAAAAAAGTAATCCCAGAAGTCCTGCAATTGTAGCAATTCCAGGAAGTGTACCAAGTAGAGCCATAACTATTTTTCTCATCTGAGGGACAACAGTAACTAGCCTAAAGAGTCTCAAAACTCTTAAAATTCTAAAGACTTCAAAACCAGAGTTGCCAGGGAATAAGGAGATAAGAACTATTGTCATATCAAATAGACTCCAACCATCTTTGAAAAAAGATAGTCTGTGAGCATAGACTCTAAGAATAATCTCGACTACAAAAATGGATGTAATAACTGAATCCACAACCGATAGTAATTTGCTAACTACTGGACTTAAATCCTTGACAGTCTCTAGACCCAAGGTAATTCCATTGATTATTATTAAGCTAACAATGAGTGTTTGAAACCATCTACTCATCACCAAAGATTTTACTTTTTCTCTCATCAAACCTCCAACAAGATTGATATTTTTATTTACTAAACTCTTAGCCAATCAGATATAAAATTATCCAAATTATACAAAGATGATTTTAATCTAGCACTCTTTGCTACAGCTATAAACTCTTCTGTTGCTCTTTTAATTGAGTCATTTATAATTAAAAAGTCATAATCTTTTATAGATTCTATCTCCTTTTTTGCATTTTGGAGCCTCTTTTTTACTGTCTCTGGTTTATCTGTAGCCCTTGATTCTAATCTTCTTTTTAATTCATCTAATGATGGGGGAGTGATAAATACAGAGGTGATAAATCTTCCTAATCTCTTTCTTGCTAGTTTATGACCTTGTACATCGATATCAAAAATTACCAGTTTCCCAGCTCTTAGGGCATTTTTGACTGGTTTTAAGCTTGTGCCGTAATAGTTGTCATGTACTTGAGCATATTCCAAAAACTCCCCAGCTCTGATTCCCTCTTCAAAACTATTTTTATCCACAAAATGATAATCAACACCATCTACTTCACCATCTCTTGGGACTCTTGTCGTAGTCGATACAGAAAAATAAAAATCTCCAATAGATGATTTTGCACTCTCAATAATTGTACTTTTTCCAGCTCCACTTGGACCGGAGAGAATTAATATTGCACCATTCATCATTTTTTTCCTTCAAAATCTATTGTAATTGTTACTGTAGCACCTTTTAATATTTTACGAAGTCTTTTTGGATTGATTGAGTAGATAATATCCAAAAATAGCTCTGGATTTATGGAGAGAATCTTTCTATTTTGCTGCATATCATCTGTCAACTCTACCTCAGCAAAAAGATTTTTGATAGTATTTGCTTCCTCTTCATCCAAAATTGGACTCTCCATTTTTGGCATATCTTCTGTTTTTAGGATATTGACAATATCATTCGGTAAAAATGGCTTTTTAAGACAGATATCACAACCTCTATTATCACTTGAGTCATAAGTTAGGAGTATGGATTTTTGATATTTCGTTTTAGCAGGCAGAGTCTCCTTACAAGATAAATTTGTAAAATGTTCATCAACAATAATGATATCATAATCTTTATCTTCTAACTCAAAGTCACCATCTAAAATATCTAAATTAGCCTTCAACTCCATCGATGCAATTCTTATAAATTCAATAATTACTCTATTTCTACTCAAAAGTAAAATATTCATCTAACTCTCCAAAAAATCTCTATCTCTTAAACTTTTAGCTTGGGGATTTCTCTTTAGTTTTAATTCCATATCTACCATTTTAAACCCTTCTAGCTCTTTTTTTGATGCAATTGTGCCTTTTCGCAAATTATCTTGCTGGTACTCATAGACAAAAAAGCCACTCTCCCACATCCCTAATCTTACCGCAGTTGCTACAGAATAAGTAGTCATTATCATATCATCTGATGATATTTTATATATTGTCTCAAAATACTCTCTAGTCCAAAGAAGTGGATTTTTTTTTGGGCTAAAAGGATCCTGATAGACAATATCAATTTTATTTTTAATATTTCTAAGAGCTACCCTTGCATCATCAAAAATTACTTTTATACTTTTTGTTTTATCCTGGTATAGTCCTGATTGACTTATCGATTTTATAATCTCCTCAAACTCATCAAACTCCTTTGGATATGGAAAATCTTTTAATGAACTAACCAACTTTTCGTCAAATTCTGGAGAGATGATATTTACTCTTTTATCCAATCCTTTTGCTCTGATAAAAAATAGCGTAGCAAGAGTATTGTATCCCAATCCAAAACAGATATCTAAAATATTCAGACTCTTTTTATCTGCTTGAATCTCAAATGCAATTTCAATATGCTTTTTGAGGGACTCAGCCAATGCACCATCTTTTAAGGAGTGGTAACACTCATCAAATTCACTAGAGTAGAGAGTAAAACTACCATCTGAACTCAACCTCTTCTCTTTTTTGTCTCTTTTTTCTAAACTGTACAACTCATTCATAATCAAAATTTTATCTATTTTTTTAGATAGATTGCTTTTTTGTGATAAAATGACAAAAATCATAGAATAGATTTAGGAAAAAAATATGAAAAACTTAATCATTGTGGAGTCCCCTGCAAAAGCAAAGACAATTAGTAATTTTTTGGGTAAAGATTACAAAGTAGTCGCTTCTAAGGGGCATATTCGAGATTTGCCAAAAAATAGTTTTGGTATTACTGTTGATGAGGATGGGAAATTTGTCCCAAAATACTCAATCTCAAGAGATGTCAATCCAATAGTCAAAGAGTTAAAGAAATTTGCAAAAGAGGCTGAGACTATTTACATAGCAACCGATGAAGATAGAGAAGGAGAAGCGATTGGTTATCATATCGCTAAAGCAATCGGTAAAGACCCAGAGGAGTTGCCAAGGATTGTATTTCATGAGATTACAAAAAGTGCTATCCAAAAAGCATTGGAAAATCCTCGTAAAATTGATATGAAAAGTGTTGATGCACAGCAGACAAGAAGACTTCTAGATAGAATTGTGGGCTACAAACTATCTCCACTACTAGCTGTGAAAATCCAAAAAGGTTTAAGTGCTGGTAGAGTGCAGAGTGCGGCTTTGAAGATTGTAGTAGATAGAGAACGAGAAATCAAAGCTTTTAAGCCAGAAGAGTACTGGAGCATCAAAGCCCAATTTAACGAAATTTTAGATGCTGAAATCTATAGTTTTTTGGGCAAGAAGTTGGATAAACTCTCAATCAAGAGCAAAGAAGAAGCTCAAAAAATAGTAGACTCTGCAAAGAGTGACAAATTTGAGATTAATTTGATTGAGACGACAAAAAGAAAGAGTAAAACTCCAGCTCCATTTATGACATCTACAATGCAACAATCAGCATCTAGTCAACTTGGATTTTCTCCAAAAAAGACGATGCTAATTGCTCAAAAGCTCTACGAAGGGGTAAAGACTCACAAAGGTGAAATGGGTGTAATTACTTACATGAGAACTGATAGTCTAAATCTCTCAAAAGAGGCTGTAGATGAAGCAAGAAAACATATTGTAAGTGAATTTGGAGAGAAGTATCTTCCAAAAGAGCCAAAAGTTTATAAACAAAAATCAAAATCTGCTCAAGAGGCCCACGAAGCAATTCGCCCAACAATGGTCGATTTTACTCCAAAAGTAGCAAGAGAGTTTTTGAGCAGTGATGAGTATAAACTCTACAAATTAATCTACGATAGGTTTTTGGCATCTCAGATGGTAGATGCTGAGTTTGAAACACAGACTATTATGATAAAAGGGAGTGAATCTACATTCAAAGCTACAGGTAAAAAGTTGGTTTTTGATGGATTTTATAAGATCTTAGGCTACAATGAAAAGGATAAACTACTCCCACAGCTTGAACAAAATCAGCCTCTAGAGATTACCAAAATAGATGCAAAACAGCACTTCACAGAACCTCCAAGCAGATACTCTGAAGCTACTCTCATCAAAAAGCTAGAGTCTCTTGGAATTGGTAGACCAAGTACTTATGCTCCGACAATTACAATTTTGCAAAATAGAGAATACATTACTATAGAAAAGAAGAAAATTATTCCAACAGAAATTGCTTTTACCGTGATTGAACTTTTGGAGAAGTATTTTCCAGAGATTGTCGATAGCCACTTCACCTCAAATATGGAAAAAACTCTTGATTTGATTGCTGAAGGTAAAAGTGATTGGCAAAAAGTGCTAAAAGAGTTTTATGACCCTTTCATCGAAAAGGTAAATGAGGGCAAAAAAAATATTCCATCTCAAAAGAGTGCCAAACCAATAGGAGAGAAGTGTCCAGAGTGTGGGGAAGAGCTTTTAATTAGAAAAGGTCGTTATGGTGAGTTCATCGCTTGTAGTGGTTATCCAAAATGTAAATATAGCCGAAATCTAAAAGAGGAGAATCCAGAGACTATTGATGAGGTGTGTCAAAAGTGTGGCGCTCAAATGGTTATCAAAAACTCTAGACGTGGAAAATTTTTGGCATGTAGTAATTACCCAGAGTGCAAAAATACAAAATCTCTCAATCCTCCTGTAGAACTTGATATTCCATGTCCAGAGTGTGGCTCAAAAATCATCCAAAGAGAGAGCAGACGAGGGAAGTTTTTTGGATGTAGTAACTATCCAGATTGTAAATTCATCTCAAACTTCAAACCAGTTGACAAAAAATGTCCAGAGTGTGGCTACTTGATGTGTGAGAGAACTTTCCGCAAAAAAGAGGTATTTGAGTGCTTAAAGTGTAAACATAAAGAATCAAGGGAGTAGATGAGAAAGAGGAAAAAAAAGGAGCATAGTTTTGATTCAGTCTTAGCAGACTATTATCGATTTGCCAAAGGGTTTTTAAACGATTTTTTTGATAGTAAACTGGGCTTTTATGCGGCGAGTATGAGCTGGAGTACTCTCTTTTTTATTATCCCCTTTATGGTAATTTTGTTGGTACTTTTTACCCATTTACCAATCTTTTATGAAGCTTACCACAAGCTTCATGAACTAATTGCTAAAAATCTTGTTCCTTCAGACTCCGACTCAATTATGAATCATATCGATACTTTCGTAGCAAATGCGGATAAACTAGGATTTATTGGATTAATTTATGTACTCTTCGCCTCCTTGTTATTTTTTAGGGATTATGATTTTATCGTCAATGATATCTTCAATACTCCCCAAAGAAAATTGCTTCAAATTATCAAAACTTACTTTGGGATGATGCTTTTTATGCCTGTAATGTTTGGAGTATCTTTTTGGTTGACATCTGAAATCCAGCACTATTTAGAGGTTTTTGGGATGGCATCAATTTTGCATATCTACTTAGTTTTGCCATACTTGATAATTTGGGGGATTTTTTATTTGACTTATCAAATCTCTCCCCAAACTTCAGTCTCTGTCTACTCTGCACTTTTTAGTTCATTTATTACATCTTTAATCTGGTATATCGCAAAAAGTATTTTTATCTTTTATGTGATTCACAACCGTACGTACTCTGTAATTTATGGAGGTGTTAGTACATTTTTATTCTTTTTCTTATGGATTTATATTTCGTGGATAATTTTTCTTTATGGCTTGAAGTTTTGTTATATTTTAGATAAAGATGAGGATGATGAGTGTGAAGTTTCTTGAGACAATCAAAATAGAAAGACGGCACCCAAAAAATATCATCTACCATAATCAAAGATTAAATAGAACAAGAAGAGATTTTTTTGGTCTAAAAGATGAGATAGATATTTTGGATTTTATACCTCAAGTATCATATGAAAAACTCTATCGACTGAGGCTAATCTACTCTAAAGATGTAGAAAAAGTAGAGCTAATTCCTTACAAAAAAAGAATTCCCAAAAGCTTTAGATTGATAAATTTTGAGGAAAATTATAGCTATAAATTTCTAGATAGAACACCCCTAGAATCTCTAAAGAGAGAAAGTATAGATGTCGATGAGATAATTTTGTTAAAAGATGGGATGTTAGGCGATACAACTATTGCAAATATTGCTCTTTTGATTGATGGAGAGTGGTTTACTCCAGCTTGCCCAATCTTAAAAGGTACAACTAGAGCTAGACTTCTAAAAGAAGGTTTAATAAAAGCAAAAAATCTATATCCAGAAGATTTAAAAAGAGCCAAAAAGCTTGCTCTTCTTAATGCTATGGTAGAGTTTCTAGTTTTAGAAAATTTTAAAATAAAGGAATAGAAGTGGAAAACATATTAAATTCATCACCAGAGTTTAAGGAGTTGATGAGAAGACATATTAAAGAGATGCTCTCTTATTTAATTGAGAATGATACTGGTTTTTTTATTATGGTCAAAAAGAGTGAAAATCTATTTTTTCCAAAGCTTCCAGAGAGGATATTTGATAGTTTAGATGATGTAGTTTTCTTGGGTGTAGTCAATTACTCTTTTGAGACTGTTAGGCTAAATGGGGATGAATTAGAATTTAAAACAAGCTTTGGGCAGGAGTATTTTGAGACGACAGCTATAATTCCTCTGCTTGAGATTAAATCTATTATGATAAATCAAGTACCTCTATTAATAAATATAGCAGAAGAAGATACAAAAGAGATAGAACAAAATGAAGATGAGACGGGTATTCCAGCATTTTTAAGAGATATAAAAGAGTAAAATTCTTAAAAAGATTACATTTAAAGTGTCAGCTAAAGAATTTTTAAGATTCTTTGTGTTATCATTTGAAATATAGAAAGCCAAACCTATCGTGAGGTGGGGACGGAAAGCCACGGGTCTCACTGAGACAGCCGGGTTGCCTCTCTGGATGAGAGTAAAAAGTGATTATTTATACTAAATACTCCTCCTTTGTCCTCCTCTCTAGTTTTGGTTATTAGAAATAAAAAAAGGACTCCCATGAAAAGCCTTAGATTTTTTTTGATTGGAATCACAAGTTTGATTTTAGCTGGATGTAGTACAGGAAGCTCTAGTAGTGATAGTGATGTTGTTAATACTCCAACAGCTACTA
>Ga0256843_1002233_pt1 | contig 14324 bp, 11 predicted proteins | sample AlvinellametaG_FD_191572 | JGI IMG/M metagenome (GOLD analysis project Ga0256843, IMG submission 191572) | Pompeii worm associated microbial communities from hydrothermal vent at the East Pacific Rise, Pacific Ocean - Alvinella | ecosystem: Host-associated > Annelida > Integument > Unclassified ... | reverse complement strand
TTTCTGTATCTGAATAAGTTTTCCAATTTACATCTAAATTTTGACGAAGAGCTAAATGATTATAAATCTCTCCATTAAAAATAATTATATAATTTTGAAATCTAAAAGGTTGATGCCCTTCATTAATATCTTGAATAGCAAGACGAGTGTGAAAAAAAGAAAATTTATCATCACTCCATACACTCTGTTCATCTGGACCACGATGATATAATCTTTGAAAAATATATTCTTTATCTACTTTAAAATTAAACCCAGCAATTCCACACATTATTTTCTAACTTTGTATACTTTTGCAAATGGTGTAATAATTACTGGTTCAAATAATCCTCCTGTGTTTTCAAATACAAAAAGTTGAATAAATGCACTATTAAAATAAAAATCATCTAAAATTAACCATCTATTATAACTTTTCATATATACAACATTTAAACCTTGTTTTCTTAAAGTTTGAATGTTTTTATGTAATTTCCCATCTTTAGTATATTCTGTTACTGCAAATCTTTTAATAGGTACTGCTTGATTACCTATTAATACTAGTGCTCTTGATAAATCTAATCTAATACCATGATGCAAATCAATTATATTATTATGCTCAATTCCATTTGAAGCAGTATAATAAAAATGTTTTGTTTGTTCCCCTGTGTTTAAATCAATATTACTAAATTCAGCTACTACTGGTAAAATATTAAACATTTTTATTGGTAAGAAATAATAAATATTTTCTTTAATTTTTGGTAATTTTATTTTCATATCTAAATAACTCAAAAATTCATTCGGATCTGTAAATCCATATCTTTTCATCATAAATTTTAAATAATCACTATCATCTATATTATGTTTATAGTTATATTCTGTTTGATAAACATCTAAAACAGCCATATTTCTCGATGCTAATAAATCCCTTGTAAGTGCAAAACTAACAGGAAAATTCACACTTCCTACATGTTTTCCACCATCTATCAAAGTTTTTACATCAGCATAATATCTAATAGGATATCCATAATCCCACCATGAAAGCACATAATCATCTCTTGAAGCAATATGTTTTAATTTATCCAAAACTTCTACCACATTTTTATTAAATACTGTAGGTACTAAATACTCAAACATATGTTTATAATTTGGATAAATAAATCCTATCATCAAAATAAATGACAATAAATATTTAGAAATTTTTGCAATATTATCTTTTATAAATAATTTTTTAGATAATTTACCTATCAAATATACAATATAAGCATCACCTAAAGCAAAAAATGGAACTGCAAAAATAGTAAATCTAAGCCCACCTCTAATAGCAAAAAGCCCTAATACAACCATAGGTAAAGTAATCATCATTATAGGATATCTAATAAGTAATAAAATATATCCAATCGCTCCAAAAATAAATCCTAACCAACTACCACTAATTCTATGAACTAATACATTAAAATCAATATGACTTGCTTCACTAACTGTATTTACTACACTAAAATATTTAAACCCTTCTGTAGTATTTGTAATAGCTCTTGTAAAATATCCAGCATTCATAGTTTGAAGCATCCATGGTAATCCTATAATAACTATATATAACACAATTGTTATACTTAATAAATATTTTATATTTATATTTTTATCGAACTTATCAGATTTTAATATCCCAAAATATACTAGAGTTAATATAGTTAACTTATAAACAAAAGCAACTTTTAGCATAGGAATAATTAATAAAACTAAAAATAATATATTACTTTTATTTCTACTAAAAAAAATCACATAAATAGTCGCCATAATAAAAAAACCATTTGCTACATTAAACAATCCACTATGCCAATATATCATAAATATTTCTATTAATGGTGCTAGAAAAAACCAAATTTTATTTTGATTTTTTAAACTCCACATAATAGCCCATACAGCAAATACAGGTAATGTCACAACCAACATATCCGTATCATAATAACCAAACATAGTCCTATGATAATAACTCCATACCATTCCACTCATAAGTGATGCTAAAAATCCAAACCAAGTACTACCTAACATTCTTCCTATTAACAATGTAGGTATTACTACTAAACTACCCAAAAATCCAGGTAAATATTCTATTAAAACATCAAAATTTAAAAATGGTAAAAATTTAGCAATAGCCGCTGTCAAAATACTAGCTGGAGCATGAATAGGAGAAAGGTCATTAGGCTGATGAAATCCTGCTAAAATATCTCTTGCTCCCTCAGCCCAAAAATAACCATCATTATTATTTATCATCAAATGCTCTTGCCACTGAAACTGAGGAATATCTCCAACATAACTTATATAAATATATCTTAAAGCAACATTAAAAATATATGCTATTAATATTAAAAACAACACTACTTTCCAATTTAACTTTTCTTCTTCTAAAGTAAGTAATTTTTTAAATTCATTCATTTAATCCCTTTATAAGTTTTATAACTATATTTTCACTCCTAAAATCTTTAGCTCTCATTAATGATTTTATTTTATATTCTTTTAAATTAGAATCTATTTTAATTATTCCATCTAATAAATCTTCACTATTTATATCTGTTAAAACTCCATATTTATCTTCTATAATTTCTTTAGGACCACTTGGGCAATTAGTTGACACTACTGGCAATCCACATGCCATTGCTTCTACTATAACATTTCCAAAACCTTCCCATAAACTACTTAAAACAAAAATATCTGATTGATATAAAAATTTAAAAGGATTCTTTTGAAAGCCTAAAAAATACACTCGATTATCTATATTTAATTTTTTAGATAATTCTTTTAAATCCCTTTCTAATTCTCCTGTACCTAAAATAACCAAATTAGCATCTATATTTAATTTTGAAAATGCTTTTAATAATAACCATTGGCCTTTTTGTTTAGTCAATCTTCCTATATTTATAATTACTTTTTTCTCAAAAATTTTTTTATATCTCTTTTCAATTGGTTCTTTTTTTAATTGCTCAATTTCTTTAAAATCAATAGGATTTGGAACAAAGATATATTTCTTTTTTGGAAGTCTATTTTTTAAGTTTTCATATATACCAGATGAAATGAAACTATACATATCTGCTTTTTTATATAAAAACAATAAAAAATCTAAAATATACTTTCTATTTTCATATTGTTTTGTTAAATCAACTTGAATATTTATAACCCTTGTAGCATTATACTTAGTAAGTAAAGAAATTACATGAGATTTTGTATTTGTAGCATAAATAATATCAGGATTTATTTGTAATAATAATTTATCAAATTTTGATTTTAAAAATAAAAAATTAAATTTTGTAATTTCTTCACTTAAAGTATATACCTCTATATTTTTATCCAAATGATAATCATATTTATTTTCTAATAATACTAAAATAGGATTGTATCCTTTTCTCTGTAATTCTTCAACAATAATTTTAATGGCTTTTTCAGCTCCCCCACCTTTTAAATTATCAATTAAAAACAATATTTTCATACGAACCTTTCAAAAATCTTAATATACTCTTCTACCATTTTATCAACATCAGCAAATTGCTTTACAAATTGTTTTGCATTCTTAATTATTTTTTCTTTGATGTTTTCATCTTTTAATAAATAAATTTTTTTTAGTAATTCTTTTTGGTTATTATACTCAAATAAAAAACCATTTTCACCATCTTTAACTATTTCTGGTGTTCCTCCAACATTACTAGCTATTATAGGACATTCATAATACATAGCTTCTAATATAACATGTGGTAAACCTTCATAAGAAGAATTTAAAATAAATAAATCACTACTTTTTAAATACTTAGCAACTTCTTTTTTTGATACATTACCTAAAAACTTAGCATCAATATTTAAACTTCTTGCTAAATTTTCTAATTCTTTTTTTAAATTACCATCACCTAAAACTATATATTCAAATTCAAAATTTAATTTTGATAATGTCCTAATAATACCATCTATACCTTTATGTGGTATAAGTCTAGCTACACTAATAATTCTAAATTTTTCCTTTGGTATAATTTGTTTTATATATACAAATTCAACAGCATTATAAATAACTTTTACATCTTTATTAGTCCATTTTTTTACTATATTACACAAATATTTAGAAGGTGTAATAATTAAATCACTATGATTAACACCAAAATTTCTATAAATATTTGTTAATTTTGATTTTAAACAAAGATTATTACTAGACTGATAATCATCTAATGAACCTTTAAATCTATTAGATGAATTAGCTCTCTCCCATGCAATATCACCTACAACTTTTTGAATTAATGGTTTTTTAACTATGATAGAAGCAACAGCACTTTCAAAAGCAAGCGTATTAGAAAATATTAAATCACTAGTTTTAGCAGATTTTATAATCTCTTTTATAACAAAATAATCTCTAAATGGTTTTTTTATTTTTCTATTAATTGCTATAACTTTATAAGGATATTTTGAATAATCTTCTTCTGTATCACTTAAAGTAATAATCTCAACATCTATTCCTTTTTCCAATAATTTATCTGCAAACATAGGAATAAAACTTGCTGGCCCCCCTATATCTGGAGGAAAAATTCCTGTAGTTAAAGTAATTTTCATTTAAATTCACCTATTATTTTTTTAATTAAATTATTTAAAGAATGATTATGTATAATTTCTTTTCTTAAAGAATCATTATTTATCAAATCTTGATGATTTAATATAAAATTAAGTTTTTCTTTTAATTGACTTTTATCTATCAAAAATACTCCTTTATTATCTAAATGTTTAAATAATTCTTTTGCACTTTCATTAGAAGTAATAACAGGTATTCCCATAGCCATAGACTCTACAATAACTTTATCCAAACTACCTGTATCACTTAAATTAATAGTTAAATCAATGTTTTTATAAAACTCATGCAATCTATTAAATGGTATACTACCCACAAATACAACATTATTATTTGCTACTTCTCTAATCTCTTTTAAATAAGTTTTATCCCCCATAATATCACCTACTATATATAATTTCAAATCATCGTTATCCAATTTTGTAAAACTTTCCACAATTTCCTTTACATTTTTAATTCTACTAATACGTCCGATAACTGCTATATTTTTTATATTTTTATGTTGATTTTTGAAATTAAATTTATTTGTATCTATACCTTGTGATAAAATTTTTAATTTATTAGTTTTAATTCTATATCCTTGTTTCGTAGAAGTAACTACAATATCTGTAAAAAAATTAGCAATTTTAAGACTTATAGTAACTGATTTATGTGCATACCATAAAACTATTTTTTGATTATAAAATTTAGCAAAAGGATAAATAATAGGTACAAAATAATGTGCCATATGAACAAAATATCCATCTACTCTATCTTTTTTATGAATATATTTTAAAGCTTTCCAAATACTTAAAATAGTTTGTAATTTATTTTTTTTATCTTGCTTAATACAAATAACTTCTACATTATGTCTAACTTTATATTCTTTACACCTTAAAGACACTACATATAATTTATCTATATTTTTAGCTATTTCATTTATCCAATCAATAGCAAATGCTAATGCTTGAGATTTTTGGTCCATTTCAAAATTAAATAATACTAATTTCATTTTTTTATTTTAATATGAAAAAAATCAGTATAAACAAATGTATTTGGAAAATATTTACTAAAAAAACGATCAATATAAAAAAAAGATTTATGATTCTTATAATTACAAATAAATTTATGGTATTCAATATCATAATCTTTTAATACATTAAAAATTAAAAACTTATTTGCTGAATGAAAAGTAACCCATCTATGCCTATCTAAAACTTTTGTTAAAGGGATTTTATACTTTGTATTCAAAGGCTTATTTAAAATAATATTTTTTTTATAATGCCAATGATAACAATTAGGTAAAGCTATAATAACTTCATTCCTTGCTACTCTAACAACTTCATGAATTAAAAAATGGATATTTTCTAAATGTTCTAAAATATCCAAAGCAAATACAACATCAAAAGAATCATCCTCAAATGGAATACCATTTTCTAAATTATATCCAATCACTTCATCATTATCTTCAAAATCTATACCTTGATATTTTATATTATTTTTTAAATATTGTTTTAAAGTTTTATCTCTACAACCTATATCTAAAATTAATTTATTATTAGACTCATAATGTTGTAAATTAACTGCAAATTCAAATCTATTTTTCATTCATTATCCTCTTTTTATTTAAATTAAATAATACAATAAATATCATTAAAACACTCCAATACATTATATGAGTATAAATTCCAGTAAACAAACTAACTCCCATATAACCTAAAATTAAAGTTTTAAAAAAATAATCATATTCTCCATAATATTCTTTCAACAAAACAATCCAAAATAATATATATAAACAAAAACCCAATAATCCAAATTCTACAAATACTTGTAAATATATGTTATGAAATACTTTATTAATATACTTATTATAATATATTTGATTTTGCATTTTATATTGTTTCACATATTTTTCTGACTTTTCTTTTATATTTCCATTACCATTTCCAAAAATTGGTTTTTCTTTGATTAAGTCAAATCCTATTTCATATGCCATTACTCTACTACCCCAAGATGAATTATATTTTTGAAATTTATACGTATTCTGTAAATTATTAAATCCAACTTTTAATCTAGAATACACCATGTTATTATTAAATAAAAATATTATCAAACCTATAAATACTAACAAAACATATTTAAAATACTGTTTCAAAAGACTCCTATAATAATATAAAGTAAATATTAAAATTATAAAATAGTTAATATATGCACTTCTACTAGAATTAAAAAATAAATTTAACGTAGCAGTAAGAAAAAATGTAAAATAGAATATTTTTTTTATAATGCTTTTTTCATTTATAAATAATTTAAATAACCAAAAAATAGTTATTAATAAAAATAATGCATATTCAGAATGATTATGAATAAATGGGGTGGGGTTATTTACAGAACCTACAGTTGTATGCCATAATCCAAAAATAATTCCATATGAAGTAAGTTCTGAAATGAACATAGCAAAAATAAAAATATTAATTGCTATTTTTATATCATTTATATCATCAAAATTAACTAATGATATAAATAACACAACAATTGCCATTATATATGGTGTTAAAACTTCTACATTAAATCTAGTAAATAGTATAGATAATATTTGTAAAATGATAAATATAAATATAATAAATATATATTTTTCATTTAATTTTAATTTTAGTTTATAAATCATACCACTATTAAAACATACTAAGGTTAAAAAAAATAAAATCATAATTAATTTATATGTATATTCAGGAAAAATAGGTACAAAAAACAACATACTCAAAATACCATATTTAACAAATTTATATTTTTTATTTAATATCTCTAATTTAAATGTTAAATTTACTATATTTCTATAAAATAATTTAATACTCATTAAAATAACTATTTCTAGTAACATCACACTTAATTGGTCTGGAATATGATTAATATGCAATATAATAGTAAAAAACAATATCATTATAAAATAGATTTGATTATATCTATCTTTTATGGAAATTATAAATAGAAAAATCAATAACCAAAATTTATAGTCTTTCATCACATAATAAATATTATCAATAATATTTGTAACTATAAAAAGATAATCAAATAAAAAATTAGAACTAAATAATTTAATAATATATAAACATAAATTAAATAATCCTATAATTTTCACAGCATTTAAAATTTTATTTATCATACTGTTGCTTTTATACTTTCAATAATATTATTTAACATTTTATCTTTACTAAATTTTTTTGCCATCATATTTTTAGCATAGACAGACATACTATTTTTTATAGTATAATTATTTAATAAAAATTTTATTTTTTCAGCAAATTCTTCTTCATTATTAACTAAAAATCCACTTTTTGTATGTTCAATAATATCTTTTGTACCATCTGTATTTCTACTTATAACTACACAACCACTAGCTTGAGCATCAGCCACTACAAGCCCAAATCCTTCATAATTTGATGTATGTAAATAAATATCTGTATTATAATATAGTATTTTTAATTCATTATGCGTTAAAATACCTAAATAAATAGGTTTTATATTATATTTTTTCTCCAATTCTTCTAAATTCCAATACCCCTTCATATCTCCCGCTATTAATATATGATATTGTGTTTCTAATAAAGATAAAGTCTTAAATAAAAACTCTAAATTTTTAAATTTAACATTTCTACCAACCCAACTTAAAATTGGTTTTTCTAAATTATACTTCTTTTTAAATTCATTTAATTCTTCATTTGATGGTATTATTTGCCAAAATTTGATATTAATAGGAACAGGAGCTACATCTATTTTTGATTCTTTTACACCTAAAATATCTATATATTTTTGTTTTTCTGTTGTATTCACAACTCTAAGTCTATCTGCTTTTTTTAAAGTAAAATGTCCTATTTTATTAAATATTCTAAAAAGAATAGGCTTTTCATTTATCCATTCATAATTATTTAAAAAACTACTATGACTTTGAATATGCAAAGGAATTTTATATTTTTGTTTAAGTAAATAACCAGCTAATGCAGTACCAAATGGATCTTGAGTAGTAATTACATCTATTTTTTTATTTTTTAAAAGTTTTTTTACTATTTTTAACACATCATATACAAACGTAAACATATTCAATGATTTACTTGGATAAATAGATAAATTATCATAATGTTTAGTATTTAAATTATGTTTTTTAGGAGAATATACAATCATATCAACATACCCTAATCTTTTTGCATACTCTTTTTGTCTATCCAAACTATCCCCTATAGGATTTGACAAAATATTATCTCCTATTGATATCATTAATACATTCATTGCCAATTATTCTTTCTCAAAAATTCTATATATTCTGTTAAACTTTTTTTTGCTTCCCATCCTAATGCTTTAGTTTTATCTGTCATAACTTCAGCAGTCATTCTATTACCTGGTCTAGTTGGTAGCATTAATAATTTTTTTTCTTTAATTGCTTTATCTTTATCTATTCCCAAAAACATTTCAGCAACTTCTAATATAGAAAATGATTCTTCATTACCAATACCAAATTCATCACCATATCCATGTTCACCTATTAAAACTAATCCATTTATTATATCATCAATATGAGTGAAATTTCTTTTTTGAGTACCAGGAGAAACTACTGTCAAAGGTTCATTGTTTTTCATTTTTTCTTTAAAAAGAGCAATTAATGTAGCATATTTTCCTGTAGCTATTTCTCTAGGGCCATATACATTATAAAAATATGTAATTGCATAAGGAATATTAAACCAATGACCATAATTTATAACTAATTCCGTATTACTAGCTTTTGTCCAAGCATAAGGAGATTGACTTCTACCTAATCCTCCATCTCCAAATTTAGTACTACTTCCTGCATATATCAATTTTGCTCCAGTTTTTCGTACAAATTCCAAAACATTAAATGTTCCTATTTTGTTATATTCATATACAATTTCAATATCTTCAAAAGATTGTTCAACTCTACTATATTCACCTAAATGGTAAATATAATCTGGTTCGAATTTTATAAGTTTATTAATATCTTTAGTATCACCTTTGATATATTCAACTCCTTTTATATGATTTGTCACTTTACCAGTAAAATAATTATCCAAACTAGTAACTTGATATCCTTTTTTTAACAAACTATCACATAAATGACTTCCCACAAAACCTGCTCCACCAGTAACTAATACCTTTTTCATACACACACTCCTTCTTCCAATTTAATTATTCTATCACATTTATCAAGTGTAGATATTCTATGAGCTATAATTATCATTGTTTTATTTTCCCCTATTTTATAAATCTCTTCCATAATATTTTTTTCTGTTTCATTATCTAAAGCACTTGTGGCTTCATCTAATACTAAAACTTCTGGGTCATAATACAATGCTCTAGCAATTGCTATCCTTTGCTTTTGACCTCCACTAAGTTTTATTCCATTTTCCCCTACTTTTGTATAAATACCCTCATGATGTGTTTCTAAAAATTCTAAAATATTTGCTTGTTTAAGAACTTCTTTTACCCTTTTTTCATCCACTTTTTCTAAAAAAGCAACATTACTAGCTACATCACCATCACTCAAATATATGTTTTGTGGAATATATCCTATTTTCTTTCTCCAGGATTTTATATTTTCTTCATTCAAAAGAGTGTCATCTATATAAACCTCACCTTTTTCTGGTTTATAAAGTCCAATTATAATATCAACTAAAGTAGATTTACCACTTCCACTCTCACCTATTATTCCTACTTTTTCCCCTTTTTTAATTTCTAAATTTATATTTTTTAAAACAGGTTTATTTTCTTGATAAGAAAAACTTACATTTTTAAGTTCTATTTTATTATTAAAATTTATCTCTTTATCACCTAAATTTTCACTTTCATAAATAAGTTCATTATGAATAATATGTAAAGACTCCATTCTAAACAACATTTCATTATAACTTGAAAAAATTCTATTCACACTTGGTAATAATCTATAAAGCCCCAAAACAAATACCATTAAAATAGGTAATGCCCCTTTTATATCTGTTTGATATTTAATAATTAAATAAATTACAATAATAGCAACTAAACTAAATCCTATCATCTCCAGAAAAAGTCTTGGGAATTGAGATAAAGTTTGATGTTTAATATTTGAATTCGCAAATCCAACACTAGATTCAGCAAATTTATCCAAAATTATTTTATCTTTACTTTTTAGTTTAATTATTTTAAAATTACCAAAAGAAGAATTAATAATCTCATAAAAAGATGTTTGAAACTTCTCTCTATCAGTTCCAGCTTTTTTTATTTTAGTAGATACAAATATTTTTAATAAAAAAACATTAACTGCTAAAAAACTTGTTAATAATAAAGTCATCTTCCAATTCACATATAAAAGCATAGAATAAATCAAAATAACTATAAATATCTCACTAAGCATAAATAAAAAATTTGCAATTAAAGTTACTAAATTATTTGCTTCTGTAATAATATTTTTTGTCATATAAGATGAGTTTTTATTAATAAATTTTTTATACTCCATTCCAATATAATTTTCAAAAAGTCTATAAGCAAAAATATGATATCTTCCTTGTGCAAATTTATTTAAAAAATAAAAATACAATAAATTAAAAACTGCCCTTAAAATATAAAAAGTAATTAAAATAATTCCAAAATAAACTACAAAATGTAATTTATCTATATTAAAAAAGTTATATATATGTGCTAAATATCTATTTTTTTCAATATTATCAAAATCACTCGCTACTGATATAAAAGGCATAATAATACCTATACCAATAGTTTCAATAAATGAAATAAAAATAGAAAACAACAATAATAAAAACAAATATTGTTTATCTTTTTTAGAAAGAAGTGAATTTAATTTTTTAATCATCTAAAACCTTGCAGATAATACAAATTAAGCAACTCTATTTCTTTATCAATTTCTAAAGTTTTTTTATTTAATCTAGCTATTTCTAAACTATTTTTTAAATTTTCTAAATCTAAACTAGTATTAATTCCAGCTTTTATATTATCTTTAGTATTTTTAATTAAAGACACATAACTATTAATAGTAGATTGATATACTTTTATTTTTTTATCTAAATTTTGAATAGTTTTTATTTCAGTATCATATTCATTACTTGCTTTTAGTAATTCATCTTTATATTTTAAAGTAGATTTCAAATAATCTATTTTTGCTGATTCAATAGTTTTAAAACTATTAATATCCAAAGGAATTGTAACACTTAATCCTATATTATAAAAATTATCTTTATCATCTTGTAATAACAAAGATTGTTTATCATATTTTGTATCAATATAATTATAATTAGCTATTAAATTCAAACTAAATAAAGAATTTCCAATATTCATATATTTAAGCGCTTTTTTAACTTTCATCTCTTTTTTTGCAATCTGTATATTTAAATTATTTAAATATTTTTCTTTTGATATTAATTCAAAATGAGGAAGTTGTATTTTTTGATAATCTAAATCACTTAAATTTTTAAAACTATTTATTAGTTTCTCTTTTTGCAATAACATATCATTCAAAGCTAATTCTAAATTATTTTTATTAATAATAGCATTATCTAAAAAACTACTATCAGTAATTCCACTTAAAAATTGTTCTTTTTTTCTTTTTATATCAATATTTGCATTATCTATCAAAAATTTTTGTTTTTTTATTGCTATTTCTATTTTTCTTATATTAAATAAAATTTCATATGCTTGCTTAATTAAAGTAGCTTTTTGTAATTTCGTTTTTTGTATGTTTTCATCTTTTAAAGCATTTGCATATTTTATACTTGCCCAAATAGCTCCACTTTTAAAAATAGGCTGATTAATACCTATAAAAAAAGAATTAGTTTTTTGTATTGTATTTGGTTGATTTGTTCTGTTATATTTATATTGCAAAGTAATAGGATTTATCCAACTATCTTTTAATTTATCTCCATTTATAATAGCACTATTCAAATCTTTATTTAATAAAGATTCTTGAAGAGGAGATAAAATTTTAGCAAAAAGAAAAAAAGGAAGAAAAATTAATAATTTTTTCATTCACTAATCTCTCTTACAATCTCTTCAAATCTATCAAATCCCTCTTTTATCTCCTCTTTTGTAATAGTAAGTGGTGGTAAAAATCTAATAGAATTTCTTCCTGCTTTTAATACCAATACTCTATTTTGATGTGCTTGTTTATATATTAAATCTTGAATTTCAACTCCTCTACATCTTAAAGCTCTCATCATTCCAAGACCTGCAACTTCTTCAAAAAGTTTAGGATATTTATTACCTATTTCATTTAATCTTTCTTCAAAATAGATAAAGTTTTCATCTAATTTTCCACTATCCTTATATGCTTCTAAAATCTCACATACTTCAAGTCCTGCTCTTGTTGAAAGATAGTTTCCTCCAAATGTGCTTCCATGATCACCCGCTTTTAATACATCTAAAGTAGTAAAAATAGCACCTATAGGAACTCCTCCACCAAGCCCTTTTGCCATAGTAATAATATCTGGTTTTATCTCATATAAATTACTTGCAAGAAATTCACCTGTTCTATATACACCTGTTTGAACCTCATCAATAATTAATAAAATATTTTTTTCTTTTAAATCTTTAGCTAACTTTTGAACCTCTTCTTTATCAAATGGATAAACTCCACCCTCACCTTGAATAAGTTCTATCATAACTGCAACTGTTTTAGAATCAATTTTGTTATAAATATCAGCTATATCATCAGCATATACAAATCCATCAGGATAAGGTCCGAAATAACTTGTATGCATCTTTTCTTGTCCTGTAGCTTTTACAGTAGTTATGGTTCTACCATGAAATGAATTTTTAAGAGTGATTACTTTATATCTTTTGATTTCTCCATTTACTTCACCATATTTTCTAGCTATCTTTAAAGCACCTTCATTTGCTTCAGCTCCACTATTTGCAAAAAATGTTTTACCTTCAATTCCACTCAGTTCTGCAATCTTTTTAGCTAATTTTGCTTGTGGTTCTATGTAATAAAGATTTGAGATATGAATAATATTTTTTGCTTGTTCACATAAAGCATTGCTTAGTCTCTCATTTCCATGCCCTACACTTACTACTCCAATACCACTTGTAAAATCGATATAATCATTTCCATCTTCATCCCATAAAGTAGCATTATTACCTTTTACAAAATTAATATAATTTCTTGCATATGTTGGTAATACATATTGTTTATCTAAGTTTTTCATTTAAAATCCTTTATCATTTTATTTAATATCTCTATTTCAGATTTATCATAAATTCAAGTAAATCTTTTTTAACTGTTTAGAAAATAATTCACTAGTCTCAAAGTTCATCTAACAACTCATTTAATGATTTAGTTTTTCCTTCTTTTATCTCTTTTAAACTTAAATTTATTTCATGAGCTATTTTTTTTCTTTTTTATAAAGAATATTTTCTAAAAAATGATTAAATTCATTTTTTATATAATTCCTAAAGAATTTATTTTATCATAAATATTATCATCTACTTGAATTTAGTATACATATCCTCTCCTTAATCTATTACTTTAAATTCTCTATCATCTAATTCAGTAAAATAAAGTCCAATTTTTCCATTTAAAAGCCCCATCATAGCGCCAAATCCCATAAAGTTTAAAATCGTATCATAATCATCGTCATTTACAATAATTGAGACTTGTTTTGCTTCATCTATTTTAGATAAAATATCAGCAACATCTGGTAAAGTTAGATTATGTTTTATTAAAGTATTTTTAATTCTAATCCCTTTTAAAATATCAATAAACTCTTCATAATCTTCA
>Ga0256843_1002231_pt1 | contig 14326 bp, 9 predicted proteins | sample AlvinellametaG_FD_191572 | JGI IMG/M metagenome (GOLD analysis project Ga0256843, IMG submission 191572) | Pompeii worm associated microbial communities from hydrothermal vent at the East Pacific Rise, Pacific Ocean - Alvinella | ecosystem: Host-associated > Annelida > Integument > Unclassified ... | reverse complement strand
ATATTTAAAACTAAAGCTTTTGACATTTTATTTGTATCATCTACTAAGGTTATATTAAAACTTCTAAAAGTATTTTTATCATGAGAAGTGTTTAATTCAAAATTTTTATACTTACCTTCGCTTGATAAGGTTTTATTTGTATATATTCCATCTAAATATATTTTTGTATTTTTTTCACCATTTAAATTTATAGTTGTTATATCATTATTTGTAGCTAAAATTTCATTATCTACATAAGGTATATATGGTGGAACTGTATCTACAGAGATATTATGATCTCTTAATATTTGTTCAACATGAACCAATGCTCTAATAGGACTTACTAATTCTTTTGTAAGGTTTGCATCTTTTATAATATTTTCTAGATCAGTTTCACTTATATTTGTTGATTGTATCTCATAAGATAAGTTATTAGTTATATTATCTCGTACACTTTGAGTGATATTTATTCCATTTTCTGGGTTACTATCATCATCTAGTGTTTGAAGTAATCTTGATATATTTTTAACTGCTGTATTATTTGTATCAGCTCTACTACTTCTTTGTGTTATATCTGTAATATAAAATATATGATCATCTTTTACATTTGATATTTTCATAGTAGCTAGTGTTATACTTCCAATTTTAAATGATATATCATCACAAGAGTAGTTAAAAATAAAGCTTCCATCACTTGCAGTTAATCCATTTAAATCATTACAATAGTATTCTACACCTGATACATTTGCATCAACTAGATATCCTAATTGATTAGGAGTATATGATTTAGCTTTTGTAGAACTACTATCACATGAAGAGAATATTAAAATTGTTAAAACTAAAAATATAAATTTTATCATTTTTTATTTATCCCTATGATATATTTTTTTGTATCATCTTCAATTGTTCCTCTATCATTAAACTCAAAATAATCATTTACTAAATCACCAGTTGCATTTGATGTATTAAAGATATTTGGATCTATAGAGTTTGTAATTTGAACAATATTTATACTAGGGATATTTTCATTAACTTCCCAAATAACTAACCCACCTTTTAATTCTGCTTCATTTTTACCAAATAAACCATCATCGTAATTTATATTATCTCCAATACCATTTGCTTGGTTTCTATTTTCTATTAGATAGTATAATTTAGGATCATTTGTATTTACTTTTATAGCATTAAAATTTACATTATCATGAGTATTAAAAAACTCTATAGTTTCATTTTTATCTAAAACCTTAGGTACTACCCATCCTTGTTTCATTTTATTATAAATTGATGGATGTACAGGAGTTCTTCCTAATGTTTCATTTGCTTCATGTCCTTTAAAACCTTCACCCATAATATCAAAATAATCATATCTATATTTATCATTACCATCTTTAGTAAATCCAAAAAGCTTTTCACTTAAAAATCTAGCAATAAGACCTATTGTTGTTGGTTTATTATTTATTAATTCACCAACAGCAGTAAAGTTTGTCTTAATAGTAACACCATCTAAAGTAAGATTATCATCTAAACTATCATAAGTATCTGTAATTGCATTTATACTTTGATTCTCATCTCCGTAAGATCGTTCTCCACCTGCTACTATATATAGTATTTGAAGCTCCTCTTTTGTTATTATCCCATCGCTATTTTTATCAAAATATGAAAAACTAACATTATCATCTGCAACTTTTATAGAATTGAGTATATCTTGTTTTAATTGTGTTACAGATGTAGTAGGGTGGTTAGATGATAGTGTAACTTTTACAATTCCATTTGAGGCTGGAGATGTATCAAATGATTCTCTTGCAGCTTGAAATGTAAATTTATCTTTACTAACTCTTGAAAAATAATTTAATAGATATTTATCTGTTCCTCCACCATTTGTAAACATAAGATTTTCTATATCAGGATATGATGTAGAAAAATTAATATCCGCATACTCAAGTAATATTACTAAAAGATCAAGGTTTGTATCAACATCATCTAATACATTTACCCTTATATTATAATAACTTGTATTAATCTCATTTGTAGCACTAATATTTAGATCATAAAAATTTTGATTACTACTATCATATTTTAGATTTCCCCTTTTATTTGAAAGTCCAGATAATTTTAAATAACCATAATATTTATTTGTTCCATAATCTAAAATAGGTGTACTATCAAGTGTAAAGTTACCATCATTTCCATCTACTATAGAAAAACTATTAATACTTTGCTCATCAACTTCAGTGCTATTTATATCTAATCTTACTAAAATGGTATCACCATCTGTATTTTCATGTACATTTATAACACTTGGAGCATATATTTTTGGAGATTTTTCTATAATATTATTGATATTAATATCAAAAGTTATCGGATTACTATAGTGTTTTGTAGTATTTCCATCCCAAGGCCACATATTATAAGCATCAATATTTAGTGTATATTTAGTTTTTGTTTCCCAATCTAAAGATGAATTTAGTTCAAGTAATCCACTATTAGAAATAATAAATTTATTATCATCTCCACTTATTATTCTAAATCCATCAATTTTATTAGAATCAAAATTTGTACCATTTATATCAACTTGATATGACCATGTTGTTACATTTTCATCTATATATTGTTTAGGTATAGGCTCTATTTTAGGAGGATTATCTATTACATTTGTTAAATTTAGATCTAAAACCAAAACATTACTATTATGTAAACTATTATCCCACCAAGTGTTTTTTGCAATAATATTTACTTTAAAGTTAGTGATACTATCATTACTTAAAGTCTCTTCATAATCATTTAAAAGTTGTCTTGATGTATAAACTCTGCCAGTTATTGAATCAATTATAAAAGGAGTATTAGATGTTAATATAGAATAAGATGTAGTTTGGTTTTGATCATATATTGATCCATTTGTATCAATTGTTGCAACAGTAATATTAGCATCTGTACTTTCTGGAAGTATATTTGTTTGAGATGTAAATGTAATTAATGGAGCATTATCGATTAAGTTTTCAATATTAATTGTTAAATTAACATCATCACTATGAGTTGATCCATCCCACCAAGTATTTGTTGCTGTAATTGTTAAAGTATATTGTTTTTTTGTTTCAAAGTCTAAAGTATCACCAGTAGTACTTATTTGACCTGTTGAATTATTAATAGTAAAATGACCATCAGTACCATTAATAGAAAAATTCATACTTAAATCTTTATCACATAATGGTTCATTTTTATTGATAGTTGTTATTGTGTAAATAGATGGATTATGATGTTCAGATATATTGATATCGTTTGGATTAATTAATGAAGGAGTAGTATCTATTTTATTTAGTACATTTATAGTTAATGTTGTATCAATTTTATTATATGGAACTAATGGATCTCCATTTTCATCAGTTACTATTGTACCGTTTTTATCTATAGTATCAATATGATTTTTATCATAAGTATTATTATTTTCAACACTAATATTTAGATCTAAGTTATGTGGTACATTTTTCTCAAAGTCAAAAAAATCATCACTTGCATCTTTTATTGTAAGTTCACCAGTTGTATTGTTTAGATCAAATAGATCTGTATAGTTATTTAATGTATATTTTACAGGATATTCATTATCTGGAGCATCATCGATACTTTTTAGAGTAGAACTTAAATCATAAACAAAAGTTTTACTTATATTTGTCTCAAGTATATCCTTTGTGTAACTATTATTTGTAAGTGCTGGTGGATTATCAAGTAGATTTATAAGTCTAACATTTAATTCAACATCTGTATTATTACCAGCTTCATCGATTGTTCTTACTACTACTCTATAGCTTCTTTGATCTTCTTCAAAGTTTGGATCAACTTTAAATGTAACAAACCCACTAGTATCTATTTGAAAAAGTGTATAATCCACACTTCTATTATCTTCACTATGGTTTAATATACTGTAGTTTATATCAGATACATCAGTAACATTTACATCAAGTACAAGTCTTTGCTCTTCTGTTACACTTTTATATATTACATTTTGATTTGCATAAGGTGGTATATCATCTTTTAATATATCAAGATGTAGATAATCTGAATTATGAAGGTTAATATCTTGTAATCTTATATAGTAATGAAAATGTGTAATTGAAGAGTCATTAAAATCTAAATTTATTATGGCTTTTCTTGTTGTACCTATTGTTGTATTATAATCAATAAAATTTAAATTTGACTCATTGCCATCACTATTAAATGCCACAAAAATTTTTGCTCCAATTTCTCCATTAACTTCAAAATCTTTATTTTTTGTATATTGATTGTTTATAAAAGTGATTGGATTTGTAACATAAGGTTTAGCAGGAGCAACAGTATCTAAATTTTCATCTACATAAGTTCGTAATGTTTCTTCAAAGTGAGATATAGCAGCAACACTAGTTATTAGTTTTCTATTGGGGTAAGCTTTTGTTATAGCATTTTGAAGCATTGTTTCATTTATATCACTACTTGTTAAATCAAGTGCAGTAGTAGTTGAATAGTTTAATACATCTCTTGTATTTTGAGATATAGTAATACCATTTACAGTATTATTATCTTCATCTAAAGTTTGTAAAAATCTTAATATATTTACTACTTTAGGATTATTTGAATCAGTTACAAAAGTATTTATTAGATTTGTTGGATATATTTTTATATCGGGTTTTAAATTAGAAGAAGATATCTTTCCTAAGTATATTTTTCCTATATAAAATGTTAAATCACAATTTTCTTGATAAAAAAAACTACCTTGATTAGAGTTAGCTTTACCAGTAATTCCTGTTAGATTATTACATCTATATTCTACTCCATCTATAGCAGTATCATATAAATATGCTACTTTAGTATTTGAATCAACATTTGTTGTAGTTGTTGACTCTGTACATGCAGTTAAAAAAATAACTATAAATATACTAAGTAAATACTTCATCTATATCTCACTCAAATCCTTCAGTGTAGCAATATTAGCAGCTAGTTTATTATTTACTTCTAAGTATTCTAACTCATGAATACTATCTGCTACTATTCCAGCACCTGCTTGAAATATTATTTTATTATCTTTTATTAAAGATGTTCTAATAGTAATAGCACTATCCATATTCCCATCAAATCCAAAATAAGCTACACTTCCAGAATAAAAAGTTCTTTTTAAACCTTCAAATTGGGCTATAATTTCCATAGCTCGAACCTTTGGAGCTCCTGTCATAGTACCTGCAGTAAATGTTGAAGCAAATAGATCAAACATATCTTTATCATCAGCTAATGTAGCTTCTACATCAGATACAAGATGCATTACATGTGAATATTTTTCAACTCTCATTTGATCTGTAACTTCAACAGTTCCAGTTTTAGCAACTCTTCCAACATCATTTCTACCTAAATCTATAAGCATAACATGTTCAGCTACCTCTTTTGGATCGTTTATTAATTCCTCTTCCATTTGAGCATCTTTAAGAGCTGTTTTACCTCTTTTTCTAGTTCCTGCTATTGGTCTTAGAAGTATTTTATTATCAGTTAGTCTTACCATAACTTCAGGAGATGATCCAGCTATTTGAAAATCTTCATACTCTAATAAAAATAGATATGGGCTAGGATTTTTACTTCTTAATGCTCTATAAAAACTAAGTGGATCTATATTTACACCTTGTGTGTATCTATTTGTCATAAGAACTTGAAATACATCACCATTTCTAATCATCTGTTTTGATCTATCTACCATATCAAAGAATTTTTCTTTACTATGTTCAAATGAACCTTCATCTAATAGTACAGCCTTTTTTAATGGTGTATGGTTGTATGGTTCATTTAATTTTTTTTCAATAATATCAATATAAGAAGAATATTCTTTCATAGATGTTACAATAGTTAAATGAGATGTTTTATGTGAATATACAAGCACCATCTTAGGTCTTATAAGGTCTAAATCATCGATATTTATGTCATCTTTTAAGTTATTCATAGATTTTTTAAGTCTTGGTTCAAATTGTTTTACCATATCGTAAGATATATTTCCAATAAAACCATCAATAAGTCCAACACCTAGCTCTTCACTTTTCTTTTTGTATAAATCAAAATCAATTTTAGAGTAATACTCTTTTAAAAACTCAAAAGGATTATCTTGAATTTGAACTTTTTCTTTGTTTTCATTTATATAAAAAGAACCACTATCGTTTCTTATTATTCTTTCTCTATCACCTATAATTATATATGAAAAGTTACCATCACTACTATTAACAACAGATTCAAAAAGAAAAGTTATCTCATCTTGGAAAATATTTTTTACTTTTTGGTAGATTGATACAGGTGTAAACTCATCTAGAAATATATTTTTAGTATAAAATGTCATTATTTAAACCTTATTATATAAGCTTTATTATTTTTACTTACTTGTCTAGTTTTATTTAAATACTTTAAGGCTTGAGTACGTGACTTATAAGGTCCTACTAAAAGTTTGATATATTTTTTACCATTTATAGTCATCTTATGTAGTTTATAGTTTAAATTTTCTTTTTGTAGTTTAGATAAAAGTTTTTTATTAGGAACTTTACTAAAAGCACCAATTTGTATAAAATAACCATGTATTTTAGAACTAGAAACTTTAACAGATGGTTTATACTCATCTTTTATTACTATGTTTTTGTATGGATTTACTAGTTTTTTCTTAACTTCTTTTTTCTCTATTGGTTTAGGTTTTACAATATCTTTTTTTACAGTTTGTTCTTGTTGATTTATCTCAAATATATTATTTTGTAACTCTTTGTTTTTTACATTCTCTTCTTTAGCAGCTTTTAATGCAGCTTCTTCATTTTCTTTGTTTGTTTGAATAGTTTGTATATCAAGAGCTTTGTTTATCATATCATTTGAAGTAGTATCATTTACTACATCATCATTTTGTTTTGTTGATATTATCTCTTCAGTTGTTTCTGTTTGAATAAAAGTGTTGTCATCTAAGTTGCTTTTTGTATCATCACCAGAGATAAGTCTAATAATTATTATAGTTATTAAAAATAGTAAAATAAATGCAAAACCTAAAACAATATAGTTCTGTTTATTACCTTTATTTTCTTTTAGTTTGATATCATCTAATTCATTATCTTCAAAAGAATTATCAAGGTTATTAGAGTTTAGAATCACAGATTGCTCCTTTTGTTTTTCTAGTTTTAATCTTTCTTCTTCTAATTTTGTTTTTTGTCTTTCTATTTCTAGATTTTTTACAAAATCTTCCCCTCTAACTTCCATGAAAATCCTTTTATTTAGTTATTAATATGTACTTTGTGTATAAATTACAAACTTTCTTGCAAGAGTTTTTAACTCTTCTTTGATTTGTTTGTGTAGTTCTTCATTATTTATATCATCTAAAACATCACAAATTTTACCTGCAATTATCTTAAACTCTTCAACACCCATACCTCTAGCAGTAAGTGCTGGTGATCCAATTCTAATACCAGAAGTTACAAATGGACTTCTAGTTTCACCTGGAACTGTATTTTTATTTACTGTAATTCCTGCGTTTCCAAGTGCTGCATCAGCATCTTTTCCTGAGAAATCTTTATTTAAGAAACTAACTAATACTAAGTGATTATCTGTACCATCAGAAACAATATCATAACCTCTAGACATCATAACTTCAGCTAAAACACTAGCATTTTCTTTTACTTGCTTAGCATACTCTTTCCATGAAGGATCTAAGATCTCTTTAAATGCAACAGCTTTAGCAGCAATAACATGTACAAGTGGTCCACCTTGAATTCCTGGGAAGATTGCAGAGTTTATTTTTTTAGCGATATCTTCATCATTTGTCATGATCATTCCCCCTCTTGGACCTCTTAAAGTCTTATGAGTAGTAGTTGTAACTACATCTGCATATGGGAATGGGCTAGGGTGTTCACCAGCAGCAACAAGTCCAGCAATATGTGCGATATCTGCAAATAAAATTGCTCCAACTTCATCAGCTATTTCTCTGAATTTTTTAAAGTCAATCTCTCTTGCATATGCACTAGCACCACAAACAATAATTTTTGGTTGTACTATTTTTGCTATATCCATAACTCTATCATAATTGATTCTACCATCAAGCTCAACACCATAAGTAAAACTAGAGTAGTTCTTACCAGAAAAACTAGGTTTAGATCCGTGAGTTAAGTGTCCACCATGAGATAGATCCATACCAAGAATTTTTTCTCCAGCTTTAATAAGTCCTGCATAAACAGCACCATTTGCTTGAGATCCTGAGTGTGGTTGAACATTTGCAAATTTACATCCAAATATTTCACATGCTCTATCAATTGCTAATTGCTCTGCTTGATCTGCAAACTCACATCCACCATAATATCTTTTATAAGGATAACCTTCTGCATATTTGTTTGTAAATACAGATCCCATTGCTTCCATAACAGCTGGAGATGTAAAGTTTTCACTAGCAATCATCTCTAAGTGGTCAGTTTGTCTTTCTAACTCATTTTCTACCATTGCAAAAATTTCAGCATCTGCTGTTTTTAAGTTGTCGTTTTTAATAAAATTCATATTTTTCCTTTTTTAATTATTTAGTTTATTTTTCTTCTTCATCACTATGTAGATCAATCTCTTCATTGATCGGTTTCATAGCAGGGAACAACAATACATCTCTAATACTATGTTGATTTGTAAGCATCATTACAAGTCTATCCATACCAATACCTTGACCAGCTGTTGGAGCCATACCATAAGATAGTGCATTTACAAAATCTCTATCCATCTCATGTGCTTCATCATCACCAGCATCTTTAGCATCCATTTGACCCTCAAATCTACTTAATTGATCTAGTGGATCATTAAGCTCAGAGAATGCATTTGCTATCTCTTTACCTGCAATAAATAGCTCAAATCTTTCAGTAATATTTTTTTGCTCATCATTTCTTCTAGCAAGTGGAGATATCTCAACTGGATAATCAGTAATAAATGTAGGATTGATAAGTTTTGCTTCAACATATTCATCAAATAGTTCACCTTGAAGTTGTCCAAGATTCATTTTATCATTTACATCTACTTTATTTTCTCTTAAATAAGCAATGATTTTTTCTTTGTCGTTACAAACATCAGCAGGAACTCCACCAATTTTTGTAAGTGAATCAACAAGACCAATTTCTGTAAAATCAGAAAAATCGATCTCTAAATCACCATAAGGTAATCTAGTAGGTAGATCTAAATGTTCAAATAGGTATTCAAAATACTCTTTTGTAATATTTATTAGATCTCTATATGTTTTATAAGCCCAATAAAATTCAATAGATGTAAATTCAGGATTGTGTGTAGCATCCATACCTTCATTTCTGAAGTTTCTATTGATCTCAAATACAGCTTCAAATCCACCAACAATAAGTCTTTTTAGATAAAGTTCTGGTGCAATTCTTAAGTATCTGTCTACATCTAAAGCGTTGTGATATGTTACAAATGGTTTTGCATTAGCTCCACCTGCAATTGGGTGCATCATTGGAGTTTCTACTTCTAAGAAACCTTTATCTTCAAAAAATCTTCTAGTAAGAGATATAACTTTAGATCTTACATGGAATGTTTTTCTAACTTCTGAGTTCATAATAAGGTCTAAATATCTTTGTCTATATCTTAACTCTTTATCTTGAATACCATGATATTTTTCAGGTAGAGGAGAGATCGCTTTTGTAAGTACTTTTACATTATCTGCATGAAGTGAAAGCTCACCTTTACCAGTTACAAAAGGGTATCCCGAAATTTCAACAATATCACCAACTTCAATTAGCTTTTTAAATACATTGTTATAGAAACCTTCAGCAAGATTATCTCTTGCTACATAAATTTGCAACATTCCAGATTCATCTTCTATTTTGATAAAACTAGCTTTACCCATAAGTCTATAAAACTTAATTCTACCAGCAACTATATAGTGTCTATTTTCATCTCTTCTGTTATCTTCATCTCTTTTTAAAAGATCAGAGTTTACATTTAGAAACTTTTCTATAGTTGTATTTCTATTTGAATCATTTGAGTAAGGGTTAATACCCATCTCTTGTAGTTTATTTGCTTTTTCTATTCTTTGTTGTATATATTTATTTTGAAACAATTTGTTTTATCCTTCTAATTTTATTTATTGACAATCTTTGCATAATCCATAGATTTGCATTGAATGATCTGTTATAGTAAATCCATTTTTACTAGCTATATCTTCTTGTTTTTTTTCGATATCATCATCTAAAAACTCAACAATCTTCCCACATGATGTACATATAAGATGATCGTGGTGTTCTTTTTGATTTCCTTCATATTTCTTTCCATCACTTCCAAATGATATAGAAGAGATTAAATTTACCTCTTCTAGAAAATTTAGAGTTCTATATATAGTTGCTATTCCTATATTTTGTTCTGGGTACTCTTTTTGTATAATACTATGTATCTCTTCAGCATTAAGGTGATCATCAAGATTAACTAAAATTTGTAAAATAATAGCTCTTTGTTCAGTATATTTCATACCTTTTTGCTTGATAATAGCTTTTAGATCATTTATTATATTTTCTTTTGTCATACTTATTTACTTGTATTTGTATCTTTTATTTCTTCTATAGTTTCTTGAGTTGTTTTTACAACATCGTCTATATTTTTTTCAATATCTTTTTGAACTTCTACTGGATCGATTTTGATTATAACTTCACCAGCTTGTTTAAGAAGTGGATACATAATACTATTTTTAGTATTTTCTTGAAGTTTTGCATTTATAATTTGTATTTGAGATACTGCAAATACAATAATTGCTAAAATAAAAAATACTTTTCCTGCACCAAATACAAAACCTAAAAGTCTATCAAATATACCAAGACCAGAAGCTGCAAATATTTTACTAACTAATCCACCTAAAATATATGCAATAATCCAAACAACAACTAAAGTTATAACAAAACCAACTAGCATAAGAGTATTATTTCCATCTATTGGTAATAAATTATCAGATATTAAATGTCCAGTAAATTCTGCATTTCTTGAAGCTATATATACTCCAGCTACTAAGCCAATAAGAGCAAATATCTCTTTTACAAATCCTCTAAATAATCCTTTTAGTCCTAACATTACAATTAGTGCTATAACAATTACATCAAAATAATTAATATTTTCCAAATTTTATCCTATGTTTTAATAATTGGCATAATACCATAATATTTCATAAAATTTTATTACATAGTTATTATTTAATTACATTGTATTTTTTAAAGCGACTATATATAATATTTTTGATAGAATAACTTTATGATAAATAGAATAAAAACAAAAAAAATATATGTAGGTGATGTAGCTATTGGTGGAGATGCTCCAATCTCTGTTCAATCTATGACATTTACTCAAACAGCAGATGTAGCTGCAACTGTTGAGCAAATAAGACAGCTTCATTTTGCAGGGGCAGATATAGTAAGAGTTGCAGTTCCAGATATGGAAGCAGCAAATGCTCTAAAAGCTATAAAAGAACAAACATCTCTACCAATAGTAGCTGATATACATTTTAATTACAAATTAGCTTTAAAAGCAGCCCAGGTTGTTGATTGTATTAGATTTAATCCAGGAAATATTGGAGAACAAAATCGTATAAAAGAGATAACAAAAGTTTGTAAACAAAGAAATATACCTGTAAGAATAGGGGTAAACTGTGGATCACTAGAGTCAAAATTTGAAGATAAATATGGTCAAACAGCAAAAGGTATGGTTGAATCAGCAATTTATAATATAAAATTTCTTGAAGATTTAGATTTTACAGATATTAAAATATCTCTAAAAGCTAGTGATGTACAAAGAACAGTAGAAGCATATAGAATGTTAAGACCATTAAATGATTACCCTTTTCATTTAGGTGTTACTGAAGCTGGAACATTATTTCATAGTACTATTAAATCATCTATTGGATTAGGGGCATTACTACTTGATGGAATAGGGGATACTATGCGTATTTCTATAACTGGTGAGCTAGAAAAAGAGATTGAAGTAGGTAGAGCAATTTTAAAAGATTGTGGAATAGTAAAAGAGGGATTAAATATAATCTCATGTCCTACTTGTGGAAGACTTGAAGCTGATCTTGTAGATGCAGTTGCAAAAGTAGAAGCAGCAACAGCACATATAAAAACTCCACTAAATGTTTCAGTTATGGGTTGTGTTGTAAATGCTCTTGGTGAAGCTAAAAGTGCAGATGTAGCAATAGCATATGGAAAAGGTGCAGGGCTTATTATAAAAAAAGGTGAAATAGTAGCTAGACTTGATGAAAAAAATCTTTTAGAGAGATTTTTACAAGAAGTTGAAATAGAAGCTAAAATTCAAGAAGAGTTAAACTCTTAAAAAGTAACCAAGACTCGATTTATTTACAATTGAGTCTTTTCCTATTTTTGTTTTAAGTCTTTGAAATAAAGACTTAAATGCAGAATCACTAACTAAAACCTCTCCCCATATATAATTTTCTATCTCTTTTTTTGATACAATTTTTCCATCTTTAGATAGTAATAATTCTAGAAGTTTTGATTCGTTTTTTGTTAAATATTTTATCTCTTCATCAACTTGTATTGTTTTATCTACATGGTTATAGATATATTTTTTATTGAACTTTGATACGATATTACCTTCTCTTAGTAGATGTTTTGCAGTATTATTTAAAGCAAAAATAAAATTATTTATATTAATAGGAGTAGAAACTAAATCTATGATTTGTATTCTTATTAGTTCTAATATTACATTATGCTCACTAATATTAGATACTATTATTATAGGTATTTTATGGTTATATTGTCTTATAAATTTTAAAAATTTAATATTTGCATTATTTGTTATCTCACTTATTATCACAGATATATTTTTTTGTAAATATATATCATAAGCTATATCAATATCTGAACTATAGTACTGATTGGCAAAAAATATTTTTAAACTATTTTGTATATTAATAGCTAAATTTGATTTTTCTCCTATATATAATATATTTGATCCATTTAATATTGATTTTAATGATGTTTTCATAGTTTAGTCTTTTGTAGTGTAATATTATTTTCTCGTTAATAATATCATAATTGATATTTGATTTTTATAATTACAATTAATTTTGTAATTTTATTATATAAAGATTGAATATTAATTATTCAATTTATGTAAAAAGAAACTTTTTTGAATCAATATTTTGATATTATGTGTATAACAAATTAAAATGTATAAAGGTGAACATATGAAAAATGAAAATATGAGAATTTTAAATTTAGATATAAATTTAAAAAAATTAGATGATGGACAAGTACAAACATTAATCAATAAAATAAAACAAGCAGGTTTTGAAGTTCAGATTGTTGATGGTAAATTTGTTATATATGTTCCCTTAGATAATAAATACATTGATACACTTATAACTGATGATATAACAGTTAATGAATTAAGAGAATTAATAGTACAAGAGGACGTTAAACCAGGTGAATTAATAGATTCATTAGTTGCAAACCTTGATAATCAACCAGATAATTTTGTACAAAATTTAATAGAAGATTTAAAACAAGGAAACGCACCAGAAACTGCAGCTGGACCAAATACGACTAATGGACAAAGAACATTTGCACAAGAGTTACAAGATTCACCAAAGATATTGTCTTCAAACGGTAATTTAACAATAGACAATATAAATCAATCATTAAATTTAACTAAAGAAGGTATTACACTTACACAAAATAATTTTGCTGATTCTCCTATTAATAACAAACCAGTAGTGGAAGGTGTGGAAATTAATACAGTAGAACTATTAGATGGGTTAAACCAATTCAGTGGAAAGTTAGTTTCTATAGATCCTAATATTGGAAATACTATTACATTTGAAATAGTTCCTAGTAGCTTAAATATCAATAATATAAATACTCAAAATATTGAAGTTTCAATTTTACCAGATGGTACTTTTTCTATAATTGGAGATTTTAATGATTTATCTTTAAATGAAAAAGCTTTAATATCTTTTGAATATGTTGCAAAAGATAATTTTGGCTTAATAAGTGATCCAGCAATAATAACAATTAATGTTGTAGGAACAAATGATGCACCAGTTATTACAAGTGTAATTGATGCAGTAAGTGTTAATGAAGATGACGCAGTAATAACAGGAACAGTAACATCAACAGATGTAGATAATGATGCAATAGCTACATATAGTTCAACAGAAGTAGCAGGGTTTACAATAGATTCAGTAACTGGAGACTATAGCTTTGATCCAGCAAATGAAGAATACCAAAACTTAAAAGCAGGAGAAACTTTAACAGTAACAGCAACAGTAACTGTAACAGATGATCAAGGTGCAACAGCAACTCAAGATGTAGTATTTAATATGACAGGAACAAATGATGCACCA